>SESB01000340.1_pt1 | contig 34320 bp, 27 predicted proteins | sample 3171441 | NCBI WGS metagenome assembly SESB01 (sample SAMN06051867, study PRJNA518727) | freshwater metagenome | biome: subpolar coniferous forest; feature: holomictic lake; material: water; isolation source: holomictic Lake 227, 6 m depth | place: Canada: near Kenora, Ontario | collected... | reverse complement strand
TTTATTGATCAGTTCAGCAGCTTCTGCCACAAATTCTTTTCGAACAATTGGTTTTGGACGATAAGATCTGATATGAGTACATGCTTTATAGCCTTCGTATTCGAATTGTTGTAATTGCGCATTCTTTGTGATGTCGATTAAAACCGGACCAGGGCGACCAGTTCTTGCGATATAAAATGCTTTTGCTAATACGGCAGGAATTTCAGTTGCGTCTGTTACTTGATAGTTCCATTTTGTAACAGGTGTGGTAATATTGATGACATCGATTTCCTGAAATGCATCAGTTCCTAATAAGTGAGCAAATACTTGACCAGTGATGCACACAAGCGGTGTACTATCGATCATAGCATCAGCTAAGCCAGTCACTAAATTTGTAGCACCCGGACCACTTGTACCGAATACAACACCTACTCTTCCTGAAGCACGTGCATAACCTTGGCCAGCGTGAATGCCACCTTGTTCATGACGTACTAGAATATGTTTTAGTTTATCATGGTAATCGTACAATGCATCATAAATAGGCATGATTGCACCACCAGGATATCCAAAAATGGTATCTACTCCTTCTGCAACAAATGCTTCCAGTACAGCTTGTGAGCCGCTGATAGTTTGCGCTTTTTTTGCTACCGTTTCTTTTTTTACTTCTAAAGTTTCCATCAGTAAATATTGAATGTTGAACTTAATTATTTTAGGCTTCGTCGGTTACACAACCTTCAGAAGCATCTTTTACACATTGTGCGTATTTGAATAATAAACCTTTTGTTGCTTTCAATGCAGGTTGTTTCCAATTAGCTCTGCGTTGGGCAATTATTTCATCGCTGACTCGAAGATGGATCGTATTATTTACAGCATCTAATTCAATTATATCATCATCTTCTACTAATCCAATTAAACCACCCACAAATGCTTCCGGTGTGATATGACCCACAACAAATCCGTGGGTTCCACCACTAAATCTACCATCCGTAATTAGTGCAACTGATTTACCTAAACCTGCACCAATAATTGCTGAAGTAGGCTTCAGCATTTCAGGCATTCCAGGAGCACCTTTTGGCCCGACGTGTTTGATCACTACTACATCTCCGTGTTTAATTTTTCCAGAGTTAATGCCTTTGATCAATTCTTGCTCGCCATCGAAAACGCGGGCGGGTCCAACAAATTTTTCACCCTCTTTACCACTGATCTTTGCAACTGAGCCTTTTTCAGCAAGATTGCCGTAGAGGATTTGTAAATGACCAGTAGTTTTTAGGGGTGACTCCAGGGGGAATATAATTTTCTGCTGATCAAAGTTTAGATCAGGTACGTTTTCTAAATTTTCAGCAAGCGTTTTTCCAGTAACAGTTAAGCAGTCGCCGTGTAAGAATCCTTTTTTTAATAAGTACTTCATCACTGCAGGAACGCCACCATATTGGTGAAGGTCTTGCATCAAATATTTTCCACTTGGTTTAAAATCAGCAAGTACTGGTGTCTTATCACTGATAGTTTGAAAATCATCTTGAGTGATACTAACTTCTACACTTTTTGCCATTGCAATCATATGTAAAACGGCATTGGTTGATCCACCCAAAATCATGATAACAGTAATGGCATTTTCAAATGCTTTACGCGTCATGATATCTTTTGGTTTAATATCTTTTTCCAATAACAATTTGATGGCAGCACCTGCGTCTTCGCATTCTTTTTGTTTTTCTTCGCTCAATGCTGGATTAGAAGAAGAGAAAGGCAGACTCATGCCAAGTGCTTCAATAGCAGCTGCCATAGTATTTGCAGTGTACATGCCTCCGCAGGCACCAGCGCCTGGACAAGCATGTTGCACGATACCTTTAAAATCAGCTTCGCTCAAATTTCCCGCAATTTTCTGACCTAGTGCTTCAAAAGCTGAAACTATATTTAAGTCCTGACCTTTATAATGACCTGGTGCGATGGTTCCACCATATACCATAATGGAGGGACGATTTAAACGACCCATTGCAATTAATGATCCAGGCATATTTTTATCACAACCTGGAATAGCGATCAATCCATCATAATATTGCGCACCACAAACAGCTTCAATTGAATCTGCAATCACATCTCTGCTCACTAAAGAATAACGCATTCCATCGGTGCCATTACTCATACCATCACTCACTCCAATGGTATTGAAAATGAGGCCTACTAAATTATTCTCCCAAACACCTTTTTTAACTTTTTGAGCTAACTCGTTCAAATGCATATTACAAGTGTTACCATCATAGCCCATACTCACCACCCCAACTTGTGCTTTTTGTAAATCTTCATCGGTTAAGCCAATTCCATAAAACATAGCCTGGGCTGCAGGTTGTGTTGCATCTAGTGTGATCGTTTTGCTGTACTTATTTAATTCCATGATATCCTGATTTCCAAATCTAAATGTTCAAATTATTTGTTAGCTACAATTAATGCTTTATAAGCGTCTTGTACTTTTTTACTCAATGTATCATTCCAGTCTTTCTTAAATGCAATACCATCAAGGCTTTCCCAACCAATTACTTCTGCAGCGGTACCACAAAAAAAGGCTGCGTCTGAACCATATACTTCTTCCTTTGTAAAGAATTTCTCTTCCACAAAAATTCCTAAGTCTTTACAAATTTCTAATACCGTTGAACGCGTTATACCAGGTAAAATATTGCCTAGTGCAGGAGTAAATAGTTTTCCATCTTTTTCGAAAAACATATTTGCACCCGGGCCTTCAGCCACATAACCATTCATGTCAGTTAACAATGCTTCATCATACCCCATGTCTTTTACTTCGTAGCTGGCTAGAATGCTATTCACATAGTGACCAGAAGCTTTAGCAGTAATTTTAAATCCTTTTGGATTGGGACGTTGAAAAGTTGATGTTCCAATCCGTAATAATTTATCTCCTAAAAAAGCAGCCATTTCCCAGGCCTGAATGGTAAGGTGAGCTTCGGTATTGAGATTGAATGACATATTCGGTGCTCCATAAATCAATGGACGGATATATGCATCTTGTAAATTATTTTGTTTCAGAACTTCATAAGTAGCTTCAATAAGCTTTTCTGGATCGAACTGATATGGGAGTCTTAATGAATCTGCAGAATGCTTTAAGCGATCATAATGTTCCTTGGCTTTGAAAATTTGGGTACTGCCATTAATAGATCTGTAAGAACGGATGCCCTCAAAAACCGCAAAGCCATAATGAAGCGATTGACTATATAAATCAATTTTCGACTCTGCTGCTTTCACAAATTTGCCATCGAGAAAAATAATCGTGTTTTCGTTGTAATAATTTGCCATAATCTTATTTCGAAAAATAATTAAGGTTATAATGACTTAAAAAGCGCGGCGCAAATGCGCCACGCGTAAAAACTAAAACTATACTTATGAGAAAACCCTAATTAGTGGCCAGCTCCGGGCGATAAGCCTTTGCTAGCGAATGCAAATCGCTTTCTTCCACTTCCTTCTTGCGATCGGCAACCTGTAAGAACTTTTCATACAAAAAGTCTATATCGTTACGAGTATACTGGTAACCAATTTTTTGAAAGCGGTGTGCAAGAGCGCTTCTTCCGCTTCTTGCAGTTAACACGATTTTACTTTCCCCTGCACCTACAACTTCAGGGTTAATGATCTCATATGTTTGTGCATCTTTCAAAAATCCATCCTGATGAATACCTGATGAATGTGAAAATGCATTTGCTCCTACTATTGCTTTATTCGGTTGAACAGGCATACGCATGATATCCGAAACCTCACGGCTCAATGGATTCAATTGTTTGCTATCAATATTGGTATAAAAACCTAGGTCTTTATGCGATTGAATAATCATGGCCACTTCTTCTAATGCTGTATTTCCAGCACGCTCACCTAATCCATTAATGGTACACTCAATTTGTCGAGCACCACTAATAATGCCAGCAATGGAGTTAGCAGTAGCTAACCCCAAATCGTTGTGGCAATGGCAGGAAAGGATTGCCTTGTCAACGTTGGGAACATTGTTGATCAAGTAAGCAATTTTCTCTCCATATTGGTTTGGCAAACAATAGCCAGTTGTATCTGGAATATTTACAACAGTAGCACCGGCCTTAATAACGGCTTCCACTACACGTGCTAAATATTCATTTTCAGTTCTGCCTGCATCTTCTGCATAGAACTCTACATCATCCGTAAAATTTCTAGCCCATTTCACACACTGAATCGCCCTCTCTAAAATATCTTCTCTATTAGAATTGAATTTACTCTTGATATGAAAATCAGATGTGCCGATTCCTGTATGAATTCTGGAGCGATGTGCATATTTTAAAGCAGCTCCAGCTACTTCAATATCTTTTTGCACTGCACGGCTTAATCCGCAAACAGTTGCATTTTTTATTACTTTGGCAATTTGGGAAACTGATTCAAAGTCACCAGGACTGGAGACAGGGAATCCGGCTTCAATAATGTCAACTCCCAAAGCCTCGAGTTTGAGGGCAAGTTCTAACTTTTCAGTAGCATTCAACTTACAACCGGGCACTTGCTCTCCATCGCGCAATGTGGTATCAAATATATAGACCTTTTCACTCATGTATTATCTATTTAAACCTTTTTAGACAAGAAAACAGGCGACTCAATTTGTTATCGTATGTCTTTTATAACAAAGAAGCCAACCTGCCATATTCGAATGTATATGCAAACAATGGCTTATTTTGATTAAAATAGTGGGGTTTTTACAGTGCTCAAATTGTCTTATATTTGATGAAAGCCTTACTGTTATTGAATTTTGGCCCAAATAAATTACGATGCCTAACCGTTCTACTGATGCTTTGTTTTTATTGATTCAGTCGCTAGAAAGATCAGAAAAGCGGAATTTCAAACTATTTGTGAAAAGAAATTCGGCTTCGAGCGACCTCAAAATCATACAATTATTCGATGCATTAGATAAAATGGATATCTATGATGAGGATTTGCTACTTAAAAAGAATCCTACTATACAAAAACAGCAATTATCGAACTTAAAGGCCCATTTATACCGTGAATTATTAAATAGCTTGAGGCTTTTGAAGCAGGATGATAATATCGATATTCAAATTCATGAACAGCTCGATTTTGCCCGGATACTCTATAATAAGGGTCTTTATCACCAAAGCCTTAAGGTTTTAGAAAAAATCAAAGAATTATCGAAGACCAATAATCAGGTTACTTATCTCCTGCAAGCTTTGTTTTTAGAGAAAAATATTGAAGGACTACATATTACCCGAAGTATGCAGGATCGGGCCGATAGATTGGCAACCGAAGTAGAGGAAACCAATTATAGACTTACCATGATTGGTGCACTATCAAATTTATCGCTTCAATTATATAGCTGGTATATCAAAAATGGTTTGGCTCGAAACAGTAAGGATGCTGAATCGCTCAATCTTTTGTATAATAATGGATTATTAGATGCTTCGAAAGATTGCAAGGGATTTTATGAAAAATTGTATCGATATCAGTGTAAATGCTGGTATGCATTTATTGTTCAGGATCTGATCATGTATTATAGATATTGTCAGAAATGGGTAGACCTTTTTCATCAGGAACCGAAAATGATTGATGTAGAAACGGCACATTATATAAAAGGCTTACATAATTTAACCAGTGCACATTTCGACCTGGGCAATTATCAAAAATTTCGGGAAACCATTCAGTGTTTTGAAAATTTTTCTCAAAGTTCTATTGTTCAACAGAATCATAATAACCTGATTCAAGTATTTGTATATATCCAGATTGCAAAACTGAACCAACATTTTATGGAGGGAACTTTTACCGAGGGTTTAATTGAAGTTCCTTTAATTGAAGCAAAACTTCAAGAATATGAATTGTATCTCGATAGGCACAGAGTATTGGTGTTCTATTATAAAATCGCATCACTGTATTTTGGAAGCGGAGATTTTGATAGAAGTATCGATTTCCTCAATAAGATTATTAATTGGAAGGTTGATTTAAGAACCGATTTGCAATGTTATGCGCGACTATTACATTTGATTGCACATTATGAATTGGGAAATTATGATATACTCGAATACTTACTGAAATCAGTGTACCGTTTTATGTCGAAAATGGAAAATCTTAGTACAGTAGAAGTGGCGGTATTTGCGTTTATCAGATATAGCTTTAGATTATCGCCCAAAGAATTAAAACCTGAGTTTGAAAAATTACTGGTACAATTAAAGGAACTAGAGCACGACCGATTTGAAACGCGAGCATTTATGTATCTCGATATTATATCTTGGTTGGAAAGTAAAATTTCTGCTACCCCTGTACAAACGGTGATCAGAAATAAATTTCTTGAGACGCAGAAAAAAGTGAACGCACGAAATGTTCAAATCACTGAATAAATGTTAGCCAGTTTCTGGAATTATTTTTAATTGTATATTTCATTTCAAATTATAATTATGCATATCATCAGTAAATGGGTATCTGCGTTTTCTATTGCCATGATTTTATCTACATCCAATGATGCGCAAATTGCCAAAGCACCTGAGCTTAATGAGGGTGATGGACAATACACGCAACTAATTATTAGAGGTGTTACTTTAATTAATGGCACTGGTGCACCTGCATTTGGTCCTGTAGATATAGTAATTGAAAAAAATAAGATTGTACAAATTGCTTCATTGGGAAGCCCTGGAATAAAAATCGCTGAAGGTCGCAGACCTGTTCTTAAAGCCGGCGGCAAAGAGTTGAATTGTGAAGGGATGTATGCCATGCCTGGATTAATTGACATGCATGGACATATTGGTGGTGTTGAACAAGGTACACCTGCAGAATATGTATTTAAATTATGGATGGCGCATGGTATTACTACGATACGTGATCCATCTGCAGGAAATGGTTTGGATTGGGTGTTGGATGAAAAGAAAAAGAGCGCAGCAAATCAAATTACGGCGCCAAGAATATTTGCCTATACCGCTTTTGGAATGGGAAGTGCTACACCTATAGTAACCGCAGAACAAGCACGGACATGGGTGCAACAAAATGCTAAAAATGGTGCAGATGGTATTAAATTTTTTGGAGCGTCACCGGAAGTAATGGACGCTGCAATCAGAGAGAATAAAAGACTAGGATTAAGATCTTGTTGTCATCATGCACAGATCGATGTGGCAAGATGGAATGTATTAAACTCTGCAAGAGCAGGTATGACAAGCATGGAACATTGGTATGGATTACCTGAAGCCCTGTTCGCTGATAAAACAGTGCAACAATTTCCATTAGACTATAATTATAATAACGAACAAAATCGATTTGAAGAAGCTGGTAAATTATGGAAACAGGCAGCGCCACCGTATAGTGAGCATTGGAATAAAGTAATGAATGAATTGCTGGCATTGGATTTTACCATCGATCCAACATTTAATATTTATGATGCAAATCGAGATCTGCAAAGAACCAGAAGAGCTGAATGGCATGAGACTTATACATTGCCTTCCCTTTGGAAATTTTATGAACCAAGCAGACAATCGCATGGATCTTACTGGCAGAGCTGGGGAACAGAACAAGAAGTAGAATGGAAAAATAATTATCGGCTATGGATGACATTCATCAATGAATATAAAAATCGTGGTGGAAGAGTTACGGCAGGTTCGGATAACGGATTTATTTATCAGTTGTATGGATTTGGATTTATCCGTGAATTAGAACTTTTGCGTGAAGCAGGATTTCACCCACTTGAAGTAATTCGCTCTGCAACATTATATGCAGCACAAGCATTGGGGGCTGATAAAGAAATCGGATCTGTTGAAGTAGGTAAATTAGCTGACATCGCTATTGTAAATGCAAACCCTTTAAAGAATTTGCAAGTGTTATATGGTACAGGTGCCATTGAATTAAATGCAGATAATAAAGTAGTGAGAACGGGTGGTGTTCAGTATACTATTAAAGATGGCATTGTGTATGATGCGAAAAAATTATTAGCAGATGTAAAAGCGATAGTGGATGCTGAAAAAAAGAAAACGGGCTGGATTTTAAAACAACCGGGAATTGAATAATTTTATTTAGTCCAAACTGTTTTGATAAAGATTGCTTTATTGCTAAAAATATCACCATTGCAGAGTGTTAAATTCGGACTAATAAATCCGCCAACTGTACAAATTAAATTACATTTTTTGTCGTAGACCGGATTAGGAGCGTCGGCAGTAGGAACAGGGGGTTCTAATAAATAAACTGTATCACCCTGAAAGGAATAAGACATTATTTTACCAATTGTAAAGCCGTTTAATTGTCCACTAGTAGTTGCCTGTTTGATACATGAAGGAGTTGTATCTGGAATGGTAGATTTAACGCAGGCAGCCAAAAGAAGTACACTTAAAACTAAAAACACAGTTTTCATCAGGACGGTTTATTAAATAAAGGCCGGTGATTTTAGCAAATTTGTTGCTGATTCACCGGCCTCTAAATTAATTACTTCTTTTCTACTGTTGGGTATTTTATTCCAAGTTGCTCTAAATAGGAAGCATATTTGCTTGGGTCATAGTAAAAAGGCTTCATCTTATCGCGATACTGATTCATGGTTTCCTGATTCAAATAGATGGCAGGTGGGTCAGTTGCACTTATAAATGGCTTGTATTGAACATCTTTTGTCTGCACATTTTTATAATAGTCTTTTGCATCTGCCAGGATCTTTGGATTGGTAAAAAGATCAATGAGAGTAAGTGCGGTTGCTTTTGCACCTGCTAAAGATCCTTTATGGGCAATTGGAGTTGCCATGGCTATCGCATCAGCCCAATGGTGCCCTTTAGTTCCAGGAATATTGGCAGGATACCTTAAAACAATGGTGGGAAGGTTCCATGATATATCTGCAATATCATCAGAACCACCGCCCCAGGAGAAAGGAACGGAACCTTTTAATGTATCCAGCGTTTTTCTTAAACCATTAATTTCCTTACCACTATTATCTTTCTTAGGTGCTTCCACTAATTTTTGAACAGCTAATGCCATTTGTTGGTCAGCTTCTGACCATTCAGGAAACCCTACTTTCTCAATATTTGCGTGTAATGCTTCTGCTAAGGGTTTATTGAAATGTCCTGGCCATGCAGTTCCTAAGATCTGATATTTCATTTTTGTATCCGTCATCATAGCGGCACCATTTGCAATCTTGATTCCAGCATCATACATACTTTGAATATCTGTATACGTTCTTTCTCTGAAATAATACCAAACACTTGCTTTAGAAGGAACCACATTAGGCTGATCTCCTCCATCAGTAATTACGTAGTGCGAACGTTGAGTAGGCTTCAAATGTTCTCTTTTAAAATTCCATCCGATATCCATTAACTCAACAGCATCCAATGCGCTTTTTCCTCTCCATGGTGCTCCTGCCGCATGAGCCGCATCACCATCAAATGAAAACTTCACAGACACTAAACCATTTCCGCCATTATCGCCGTAATCACATCCAAAGTCGCCACTGACGTGAGTGAAAATGCAGGCATCTACATTTTTAAAATATCCATCACGGATATACCAGGCTTTACTTCCTACTAATTCTTCGGCTACTCCAGGCCAAATTACTAAGGTACCTGGAATCTTATTTTTGATCATGGCTTCCTTTGCTGCAATGGCTGCGAAGATTATTACAGCCTGACCTGAGTTATGGCCCTCGCCATGACCCGGAGCACCTTCTACGATTGGATCTTTGTAAGCTACACCTGGTTTTTGTGAAGCTTTAGGAATACAATCGATATCGCTTCCTAATGCAATAACCGGACTTCCATTTCCCCATTTCGCCATCCAGGCTGTAGGGATGCCAGAAATGCCGCGTTCAATAGTGAACCCATTTTTTTCAAGAATATCGGTGAGGTATTTAGAGGTTTCAATTTCCTGAAATCCCAGTTCTCCGAAACTAAAAACCATATCCACCATTTCCTGTACGGCTTTTCCTTTACCATTTACTGATTGTAATACATCAGTCTTTATTGCATCAACTTGTTTTACACTAAGTGCTTTGGGTGTTTGTGCATGCAACATATAATTGGAAGTAAGTAAGCTTCCGAATAAAAAGATGCAAACAATTTTAATTTTTAATCTTAGCATTTTAATATTTTTTATTTCTTTTCAAGTGTAGGATAAGTAATTCCTAATTGCTCTAAATAGGTATTGTATTTAGTAGGGTCGTAATAAAATGGCTTCATCTTTTCTCTATACTGATTCATAATTTCTTTATTCAAATAAATAGCAGGAGGATCTGATTCACTTATGAATGGAATATATTTTGTGTCTTTCGTTTGAACGTTTGTAAAGTAATCTTTCGCATCTGTCAAAATTTTAGGATTGGTGAACAGATCAATCAATGTAAGCGCGGTTGCTTTTGCACCTGCTAAAGTTCCTTTGTGTGCAATAGGAGTAGCCATTGCAATTGCATCACCCCAATGATGTCCCTTCGTACCTAGTATATTGGCAGGATATGATAACACAATTGTGGGCACATTCCATGAAATATCTGCAATATCATCTGAACCACCACCCCAAGAGAAAGGAACAGAACCCTTCAACGTATCGATCTTAGATGCTAAACCATCAACAGGATTTCCTTCTTCATCAATTTTTGGAGCATCTACCAATTTTTGAACTGCAGCCGCCAATTGTTTATCAGCTTCTGACCATTTAGGCAAACCTACTTTTACAATATTAGCATGCATGGCAATAGCTAATGGTTTATTGAAATGCCCTGGCCATGCGGTTCCCAGGATTTGATATTTCATTTTAGTATCAGTCATCATTGCTGCACCTTTTGCAATATTGATGGCGGATTCATACATGCTTTTGATATCCTTGTATTCTCTTTCTCTGAAATAATACCATACGCTCGACTTAGAAGGAACCACATTCGGCTGGTCGCCTCCATCTACAATAACATAATGAGAACGTTGCGTAGGTTTTAAATGTTCTCTTTTAAAATTCCAACCCACATCCATTAGTTCAACGGCGTCGAGTGCGCTTTTTCCTCTCCATGGAGCACCTGCAGCATGTGCCGCATCGCCATCAAAAGAAAATTTAACAGATACCATTCCATCGCCACCGTTATCGCCATAATTAGAACCAAAATTTCCACCCACATGTGTGAAGATGCAGGCATCTACATTTTTAAAATAACCATCTCTTACATACCAAGCTTTACTCGCTAATAATTCTTCTGCTACGCCAGGCCAAATCACAAGTGTACCAGAAATTTTATTTTTAATCATCGCTTCTTTTGCAGCGATTGCTGCAAAGATGATGACTGCCTGACCTGAGTTATGTCCTTCACCATGTCCAGGTGCTCCTTCCACAATGGGGTCTTTATAAGCCACACCAGGTTTTTGAGATGCTTTAGGGATGCAATCAATGTCGCTTCCTAATGCTATAACCGGACTGCCATTTCCCCACTTAGCCATCCATGCAGTTGGAATACCTGAAACTCCACGTTCAATTGTAAAACCGTTTTTTTCAAGAATACTAGTGAGGTATTTTGATGTTTCAATTTCTTGAAATCCAAGTTCACCGAAACTAAAAACCATATCCACCATTTCTTGCACTGCTTTTTCTTTTCCACTAACCGATTGAAGCACTTCCGTTTTAATGGCTTCTACTTTTTGAAGATTTATGGATGAAGGCTGTTGTGCATTCATAAAAGTTGAAAGCAATGTACCCATCAACAGAAGCGTAAACGTCTTTAGTTTTATTTTAAGCATAGTTTCGATTTCCTTAAATATAACTAAAAACAAAAAAGGCCCGAATGAATCGGACCTTTTTAATTGTATTATAATACATTTTTTTATTCAGCATATATTCTTTCTACTGCATCTTTATATCTTTCCATAATTACTTTTCGCTTCAAACTCAATTTAGGTGTTAGTTCTCCGGTATTCACGCTCCACTCTCTAGGCAGTAATTCGAATTTTTTAACTTGCTCTACATGATTGAAAAACTTATTAAAACTTTCTACTAACTGCCGATAAAGTTCCAGCACTTTTGGATGGTGTAATGCATCTTCTATAGTAGTGAAGGCGATTTCTTTTTCGCGCATCCATTCTTTTAAAGTGGCCACTGAAGGAACTATAAGCGCTCCCACAAATTTTCTTTCTGAACCAAGTACTATTACTTGTTCAACAAATGGACTCTCCATTAATTTATTTTCAATAGGTTGAGGTGCTACATATTTTCCACCACTAGTTTTAAAGAGCTCTTTTTTTCTATCAATAATTTTTAAGAATTTTCCATTTTCAAAAACGCCTATATCACCAGTTAATAACCAACCATCCACTATTGTTTCTGCAGTTATATCCGGACGCTTGTAATAGCCCGCCATAACGCAAGAACCTGCTACTTGAATTTCTCCATCTTCCGCTAATCGAACTTGAATACCTTCAATAGGAGGCCCTACAGTTCCAAATTTTGTTCCTCCAATTTCTTTTCTGTTAACACTGATTACTGGACTATTTTCTGTAGGTCCATATCCTTCGTATACCGGAATTTTTGCTGCATTAAATATGCGGAGGAGTTTAACCTGACAAGCTGCACCTCCAGTGATGATAAAAGAAATGTTACCTCCTAGTGCTTCACGCCATCTTTGAAATATGAGTTTATTAGCAATAGCTAATTGCATATTATACCAAAGTCCACCCGATTTTATATTATCATATTTTTCTGCTAGTTCAACTGCCCAAAAAAACAGACTTCTTTTATAACCTGTAAGATGTGAACCAGCAAGCATAATTTTCTCAAAAACTTTTTCTAATAAACGAGGTACTGTGGTAAAACCATTTGGTTTTATTTCTTTTAAATTATCTCCTATTGTTTCAAGGCTTTCAGCATAGTAGATGCTGATACCACTATATAAATAAATATAGGTACACATTTTTTCGAAAATATGATTCAATGGCAAGAAACTCAACACTTTTGTTTCTGGCGCATCTTCAAATGGAAAACTTTTTTTCGAATAAACAACATTGCTATATATATTACTATGACGTAGCATTACACCTTTTGGAATACCAGTAGTTCCTGAAGTGTAGATAATGGTAGCAAGATGGGAATCTGGAATTTTCGATTTTATTTCTTCAACTTTTTTGATAGCATTCTCTGTTGCCAGTTGAGTAATTTCCGACCAATGTGGAACACCTTCTAATTTATCGAAACTATAAATATTAATAACTGAAGGAACTTTTAGAGTAACGTCTTTTACTTTATCATATAAATCTTTGCTACTAACAAAAACATATTTTGTGGCAGTATCATTTAAGATAAATTCTAATTCTAAAGGATTGGTTGTAGGATAAATAGGGATTAAAATTGCCCCGATTTGTTGCGCAGCTAAATCTGTAAAAACCCATTCTGGTCGATTATTACTTAAAATCGCAATTTTATCGCTTCCCTCTGGAGTAAAATTATTTCCGCTAACACCTAATTCTAAAAGACCAGCACTAAATTGGTTTACAATTTCTGCTACGGCTGTGGTACTATAACTAACCCATTTGCCATTTTCTTTGGCAGCCAACATATCTTGTTTGGGAAAATTCTTAAGCTGGTGGTCAAGGCAATCAAAAAGTCTTTTACTATTCATATAGCTATCGTTGGAGTAAATCTAGAAAATAATTTAAAATTCTAGGTGGAATCTTAAGAGATAAGCAAACAATTACTATTCAAATTAGGTAAAAGGAATTAAATAAAAAAAGCCGATCTAAAAAATTGGATCGGCTTTAAGAATATATACTTTATATGCTATTCGTAAATCAAGTGTGTCAATAAGCCATCTCTTAGTTTAGGTTCAAACCAAGTGCTTTTTGGAGGCATTACTTTTCCGCTATCTGCAATATCAAATAATTGATCCATCGAAACAGGATAAATACTAAATGCAGCAGCCATTTCGCCACTATCAACCCTTTTTTCAAGTTCTGCAAGCCCTCTAATTCCGCCTACAAAATCAACCCTGGTATCCGTTCTTGGATCATTGATGTTTAGTAAAGCAGTTAATACATTGTCCTGAAGAATGGTAACATCTAATACACCGATAGGGTCGATGGTGTAACTTCCTTCTTTAGCAATAAGTTTATACCAATTATGATTTACATACAACCCAATTTCGTGAAGATTTGCGGGTTTAAATGCATTGCTTCCTTCAGAGATTACGGTAAATTTATTTTCCAGTGATTTTAAAAAATCAGTTTCGCTTAAACCATTCAGATCTTTTACAACACGGTTATAATCCATGATATGAAGATCATTCGCCGGGAATAATGTAGTTAGAAAATAGTTTGATCCCTCTGTTGCTTCAGCACCTAATGCCAAACGAACTTTTGATGCAGAAGCAGCGCGGTGGTGGCCATCTGCAATATAGGTGCAAGGGACTTGTTCCGCAAAAATTGAACTAATCTGATCAATGATACTGCCATCACTAATGATCCAAATGGTATGTTGAATTCCATCATCAGCTGTGAAATCATATCCTGGCGATTTCGATGTTTTCCATTTTTCAATGATACCATCGATCTCTTCATTATTACGATAAGCTAAAAACACATTTCCCGTTTGAGCACCAGAAGTTTTAATATGGTTGATGCGATCTAATTCTTTTTCTGGTCTTGTATACTCATGCTTTTTTATGATATCATTTTCATAATCATCTACACTACTTACACAGACTAGTCCGGTCTGACTTCTACCATCCATTATTAGCTGATAGATATAATAGCATTCTTTTGATTCACGAAATAAAGTATCACGTTGTATAGATGCCTGTAAATTTGACTTTGCTTGATTATAAACTTCCTGAGCATGTACATCAATTGTATCTGGAAGATCAATTTCGCTTTTTGTGATGTGCAAGAAACTTGCAGGGTTGCCCTGCGCCTCAACCTTTGCCTCAGAGCTGCTTAGTACATCATAGGGTCTGCTGGCAACTAATTTTGCTAATTGTGCTTGGGGTCTTAATGCTTTAAATGGTTTTATATTGGCCATAATCGATACTTACTTGATTCTTTATAAAAATTAAACTAACCGTGCTTTGCTGCAAATGATTTCATGAGATCTGTTATTGCTGACACACTGCTTAATGGAAGGGCATTGTACATACTTACTCTAACACCTCCAACAGTTCTATATCCTTTAACACCAATAAATCCTGCTTGCTTACACTCATCAAGAAATTGGTTTTGCAAATTTTCATCATCAATAAAAAACACCGCATTCATTTCACTTCGATCTTCTTTTGCAATATTCGATTTAAATAAGGGAAGGCTATCGAGGGTGTTGTATAATAATGATGCTCTCTCAATACTTCTTTTTCCCATTTCAATTAATCCTCCTTCATCTTCGATCCATTTAAGCGTTAGCATGCTTACATAAACTGCAAAAACCGGTGGGGTATTCATTAATGAACCTGCTTCAATATGTTTTTGGTAATTCATAATCGTAGGAATGCGCCGCTGAATTTTTCCTAAAATATCTTTTTTAATTACCAACATATTTACTCCTGCTGCTCCCATATTTTTTTGTGCCCCTGCATAAATAAGTGAAAACTTTTTAAAGTCAATTGGCCTGCTAAATATATCACTACTCATATCAGCTATTAAAGGGACATGCGTTGTAGGATATTGATGCCATTGGGTTCCCTCAACTGTATTGTTTGTTGTAATATGTAAATAGCTAGCTGTATCTGGGAATTGTAAATTCTTTGGAAGATAGGTATAGTTCTTATCCGCTGAACTAGCAGCAACTACTACATTCCCGAAAAGGGATGCTTCTTTAATTGCTTTACTTCCCCAAATCCCATTGTCGCAATACGCAGCAGTTTTACCATCATCCAAAAGATTCATCGGAACCTGCATAAATTGAGTGGTAGCGCCCCCATGCAGGAAAAGAACTTCATACTGCTCATCTAATTGCATTAATTTTTTGACTGATGCAATTGCATTATTCATAACCTCTTGAAAATGGGAAGTACGATGGCCAATTTCTAGTATTGATAAACCAGTATTATTAAAATTGTGAATTGCGTGCGAGGCTTGCTCTAAAACTGTTTGAGGCAGAATAGAAGGGCCAGAATTAAAATTATGCAGTTTCATTACGGTTACTTGAAGCCGCAAAGTAATCGATTTTAGAGGAAATGATGGGGTAACATATTATAAAATGTTGATTTTTATTTCTTGATTTGAAAAGAAATAATCAATCACGAAAAACTCACAATCGTTTGTGGTTTTATTCGTGGATATCCGAAACACCACCGGAAACAGTAAACTTCATGGCATCGGCCGGGTGAATATTTGGAGGAAGTGGACGCACTTTTTCTTTAGGTACAATATAAGTGATGCCTGAGATTGCATAAGAATGTGGAACGTAAACCGTAATATGGCTTTCCAGCCCTAGATGTAGGCTACTCTCTTGTGTCATAAAACCAATTCTCCACACATCTGCTCCATCAACATTTACCAATACAGGATGTTCAAACTTTTTTTTGTTTCCAGCAAAAGCTTCTAGAAAATCTTTGACAGAAGAGTAAATAAATTTAATGCCCGGAGTTCTCTCCAAAACGGTGTCGAAAACTGCTACCAATCTACCCACTACAAAAAGGGAGGATAGCCAACCCACAAATAAAACTAAAGTAACTACCACTAAAAAGCCCAGACCTGGTAGTCTTCGAAGATTGCCAGAAGCATCTTTTTGTAGAAGATCGGGTGCAAAGCTGTTGATTAGATTGGGCAGAAAGCTATCAACCCAGTTAAAAAGACCGAAAACCACCCAAATTGTAATACCGATTGGAGCCAATACAATTAGACCTTGGAAAAATAACTGTAATAATTTCCCTAATGTTTCTTTAAAACCGGGTCTTTTTAGTTTTCGCATGATCTGATTTGACTGTAAATTAAAGAAGAATCGGGAATTCTATACAATATCAACTGCTTTGAATCGTCTAATCTTTCTGAAAACCCCATTTTAAGCTGATTTATCCCTTTTTTAAACCGTTTAACAAAAAATTAATATTAAAACCAATGGAAACTATTTTTAAGTTAAAAGTTTCCATAGTTTTGCGCTTCTATTTTATATTATGGAAACGAAAGACAGAATTATTGCACAAACGCACGATTTATTCATGCGATACGGTATTCGTAGCGTAAGCATGGATGATATAGCATACCACTTAGGAATCAGCAAAAAAACGATCTATCAGTTTTATGAGGATAAAGATGCTTTGGTGGAAGGAGTTCTGGATATTGAGTTGAATAGGAATTTTGAAGATTGCGAACGCAACAAGCTGAACAAGCAAAATAGCATTCATGAATTCTTCTTATCAATGGATACGATGAAGGAAATGTTTAAGAAGTTAAACCCAACCATCATTCACGATATACAGAAATACCATCCTAAATGTTTTAGGAAGTTGAATCAACATAAACAGGATTTTTTCTATAATATCATCAAAGACAATTTAGAATTGGGGATCAAGGAAGGCTTATATCGACCCGAAATTAATATTGATATTCTTACCAAGTTTCATCTCGAAACATTCTTTATTACTACCAATTCAGAAATTTTTCCTGTTTCAAAATATAACCTAACAACAGTAGGTCAGGAAATTTTAGAAAATTTTTTATACGGCATCGCAACAACAAAAGGGATTGAAAAAATTGATCAATACAAGCAAGAAAGACAAAAACAATAAACTTATGAACCAAAAACCAATTAAAGTCTTTGCATGGATCTTCTGCATATTATTTGCAGTTAGTTCAGCAATGGCACAAACAGGTATTAAACATGCATTTAGTGTGAAGGAATGCGTTGATTATGCACATAAAAATAATCTGCAGGTTAAAAATGCACTATTGAATGTTCAGATACAACAGGAAATAAATCGTGATGTAACAGCTGCAGCATTGCCATCTCTTACTGGGATAGTAAGTGGGAATGACTATCTGAAAATCCCAACCTCGCTTTTGCCAGGTGAAATTTTTGGACAGCCAGCTGGTACTTATATTCCAGTTCAGTTTGGTACTAAGTACAATGCCAATGCAGGCTTACAGTTGCAACAATTATTATTTGATGGACAGGTTTTTGTAGGCTTACAAGCACGATCAACAAGCATCGCATTTTCTAATAAGAATGTAGAGGTTACTGAAGAAATGATCAAAGCCAACGTGTATAAAATTTATTATCAGTTAGTAGCTAGTAAAACACAGATCGGAATTTTTGATGCGAATTTAGACAGACTCAACAAATTACTTTCTGATACAAAGGCACTTTATGAAAATGGATTTGTTGAAAAATTAGACATAGATAAAATATCTGTTCAGATCTCAAATCTGGAAACTGAAAAATTAAGGGCCCTTAATAGTATAGATATCGGATACCAGGCATTAAAGACTTTGATAGGCATGCCTACTAAAGATGAATTGGTATTAACCGAAGAATTGACTGAAGATAAAATCAAAAAAGATTTTACAGCCGATACCTCTTTCAACTACACGGATCGAAAAGATTATCAATATTTAGACCTTGCAAAGCAATTGAATGAACTCAATATCAAAAGATACAAAATGAGTTTTCTACCAACTCTTGCTTTATCTGGTTCATATACCAAAAATGCGCAAAGAAATCAATTCAATTTTTTTGGTAAAGGTGATTGGTTTACTACCTCATTTGTTGGGTTAAACCTTTCAGTACCCATTTTTAGCGGTTTCTCTAAAACATCGCATGTTACAAAGTCGAAACTGGAATTGCAACAAACAGAGAATCAAATCGACAATTTGCGTTTAACAATTGATAATGAAATAGAAACAGCAAAACTAAATTTCCATGCTGCTACTATTACTTTGGATTATCAAAAGAAAAACATGTTGTTAGCAGAAAATGTGTTTAATCAAACCAAAAAGAAATTTGAATTGGGTTCAGGATCAAATACAGAAATCACTGCAGCACAAACTGATTTAAGAACAGCTCAAGCAAATTATATCAACGCCTTATATTCTGCGATTATAGCAAAAGTGGACTTCTATAAAGCAATCGGAAAACTTTAAAACTAACTATACAATAAACAAGAACATGAAAAACTTAAACCATATCATTTTATTTGTAACGGCCCTTTCTTTGGCGGCTTGTGGGAGTAAACCTGCAACTGATGCAGCATTAAAAGAAAAGAAAGACAAACTAGAGCAACTGAAAAAAGACCAAACTAAATTAACAACAGAAATTGCAAAATTAGAGTCAGACATTCTTGCAGCTGATCCATCAGCAAAAGCAGATAATGCTAAATTGGTAGCAACTGCAGTAATTGCACAAGAAAACTTTACGCACTATATTGATTTACAAGGTAAGGTAGATGCTGTGAATATTTCTTTTGTTACCCCTCGCGGTGGTGGCGGACAAGTAAGAGAATTATATATCAAAAAAGGTGATCAAATAAGCAAGGGTCAATTAATATTAAAGCTTGATGATGCAATCGTGAAACAAAGTTTGGTTGCTGCAGAACAAGGTTTACAAACCATCAAAACACAACTAGCTTTTGCAAAAAACCTGTACCAAAAACAACAAAATCTTTGGGCACAAAATATTGGTACTGAAATTCAGCTAATAACTGCAAAAAACAATGTAGAGAGTTTAGAGAATCAATTGAAAAGTTCACAAGAGCAAATTAAAGTTACTGAAGAGCAATTAAAATTTACTTCAGTGTACAGTAATGTAAGCGGTGTTGCAGATGAAGTGAACGTAAGAGTGGGTGAATTGTTTGCGGGTCCTGGTCAAATCAAAATTGTAAATACAAACGATTTAAAAATTACTACACAAATTCCTGAAAACTATGCAACACGTGTTGTAGTAGGTACACCTATTAAAATTTCATTGCCAGATATTAATAAGTCGCTCGATTTAAACATCAATGTTGTAGGAAAAATTATCGACCCAACAAGTAGAAGTTTTTATGTAGAAGCAAAACTTCCATCTGATAAAACTTTCCGTCCAAACCAGATTGCTTTAGTTCGCGTACTTGATTATGAAGCTAAAAATGCAATTAGCATACCTGTGAATATTTTACAAGCTGATGATAAGGGTAGATATGTGTTAGTTGCTGTAAATGAAAATGGTAAACTAACTGCTCGTAAAAGAGTGGTGGTTGCCGGAGAAATGTATGGTGATAAATTGGAAATTAAAACTGGCTTGAAAACAGGCGATACAATTATTACAGAGGGATTCCAAAGCTTATATGATGGTCAGATTATTACAACCGAAACAAAATAAGAGCGAATCAATCTGAAAGAAATTAAACTAAACTACTTGTATGAGTGCATTAGAAAATATAGTAGGTAAGTTCAAAGAATTTGGACCTACCACCTGGAGTATCAAAAACAAAACATCCATTTATCTGCTCATGATATTCGTGAGTATGATGGGGGTTTATCAATTTGTTACACTACCTAAAGAGCAATTTCCAGATATAGTTATCCCAACGATATATGTACAAACTATTTATGTAGGTAATTCACCTAAAGACGTTGAGAATCTAGTAACCCGCCCTATCGAAAAACAGATCAAAGGAATTACCGGTGCCAAGATTAAAAAATTCACCAGTACTTCACAGCAGGATTTCTCTGCAATTCAGGTGGAGTTTGATACTGATGTAAAAACAGATGTGGCATTGCAGAAAGTGAAGGATGCTATTGATAAATCAAAAGCTGACTTACCCACAGATTTAACTTCCCCGCCCACTGCTTTAGAAATCAGCTTCAGCGAACAACCCATCATGTATGTGAATTTGAGCGGCGATTATGATTTGGTTCGTTTAAAAAAATATGCGGATGATCTTAAAGACAAACTAGAAGACCTTTCTCAAATTAACCGTGTTGATATTGTGGGTGCTCCAGAAAGAGAATTCCAAATCAATGTCGACAACTATCGCATGCAGAGTGCAGGTGTTACATTCGATGATATCAGTAATGCAGTACAAAGAGAAAATTTAGATATTTCTGGTGGTTTATTAGATGTGGGTACTATGAAGCGTAACCTGCAACTGAAAGGACAATTAAAATCTGCTTATGACATTGAAAAAATAATTATTCGTAACCAAACAGGTGCGCCTATCTATTTAAAAGATATTGCAGAAGTAAAAGATACTGTTAAAGAAAAAGAAAGCTTTGCACGTTTAGATGGCAAGAATGTTGTTACCCTGAATATTATTAAAAGAAGCGGTGAGAACCTCATTGAAACTAGTGATGGCGTTAAGAAGATTGTTGATGAAATGAAAGTCACCAGTTTTCCGAAAGATTTGAAAGCCGTGATTACAGGTGATATGAGTATCAAAACCAGAACATCATTCACTGATTTAGTAAATAGTATTGTGATTGGATTTGTATTGGTATTAATTATCCTGATGTTTTTCATGGGAGTTATCAATGCATTCTTCGTTGCGCTTTCTGTTCCGTTGAGTATGTTTGTGGCATTTGTATTTTTGCCTGGAGCCGACTTAATTGTGGGTGGACATGTAACCTTAAACTTCATAGTATTATTTGCCCTTCTTTTTGGATTAGGAATTATTGTGGATGATGCTATCGTTGTAATTGAGAATACACATAGAATCTTTTTTGAAGGGAAAGGAAAATTAAATTCAACTATATCGGCACGTATGGCCGCGGGTGAAGTATTTATACCAGTATTAGCGGGTACACTAACTACACTAGCACCATTCTTTCCACTTTTATTCTGGCCTGGTATCATTGGTAAATTCATGATTTACCTACCTACCATGTTGATCTTTACGCTTGCTGCTTCACTAGTGGTTGCATTTATTATGAACCCGGTTTTTGCAGTTGATTTCATGGAGCATCCTGATGAAGAAGAATTAAAGGGCCCCAAAAACGCCATCTTTAAAAAGAAAGGATTTTGGATCGCAATTGTACTGGGTATTTTACTAGACTTTGCAGGTGCACCATTCTGGGGGAATTTATTAATATTCTTCGTGGGCTTAGTAGTATTGAATGTGTATGTTTTAAATCATGCTATTCATGAATTCCAGCATACAGCTTTGCCTTGGATCATGAACCATTATGAGAGCTTATTAAGATGGGCTTTACATGGATGGAGACCGGTTAAATTATTATTGGGAACCATTGCATTATTATTTATTTCATTCGCATTATTTGCTGTTAGAAAAGTTCCTGTAGTATTCTTTCCAAAAGGAGACCCTAACCAGATTTATGTATATATAAAATTACCAGTTGGAACCGATGTGTTATATACCGATAGCGTAACAAAGTTGTTAGAGTCTAAAGTAAATAAAGTATTAGGAAATGTAGATGGAAAAGCCAACCCAATTGTAGAAAGTGTAATCAGCAATGTGGCAATTGGTGCAGGAGATCCAATGACTGGAGATCGAAGTACAAGAAGTGAATTGGGACGTATTCAAATTTCTTTTGTTGAATTTGAAAAAAGAAATGGAGTTGCAACTGAACCTTATTTGACTAAAGTTCGGGAAGCTATGAAAGGAGTACCCGGTGCAGAAATTAGTGTTGATCAGGAACAAAATGGTCCGCCAACAGATCCACCAGTTAATATTGAAGTGTCAAGCGAAGAGTTTGATAACCTAATTAAAACTGCTGTAAATCTGAAGAACTATTTAGATAGTATTCATGTACCTGGTGTAGAAGAATTGAAGATGGGTGTAGATCTTACTAACCCTGAGCTAACACTGACAGTAAAAAGAGATCGTGCGTTGATTGAAGGTGTTTCATCAGGTCAGATAGGCATGGCTCTCAGAACTGCTTTATTTGGTAAAGAAGTGTCGAAGATTAAAGAAGGAAAAGACGAATACAAAATTCAATTGCGTAATAACGAATTTCAGCGTAAGAATTTAGTTGAGCTATTAAATATGAAAATTAGCTTCCGTGATATGGCTAGTGGCGGTGCCATTAAAAATATTCCGATTAGTTCTTTAGTAACAATTGAGCCAACAAGTACATTAGGAAGTGTAAAGCGTTTAAATCAAAAACGACTAATTACACTTCGCTCAAATCTTACAAATGGTTATACGGCAAATGACGTTAATAAATTGCTTGGTAGATATATTGAAGATTTTAAAAAGAAACCAGAAGGCGTTACAATTAAACAAACAGGTGAAAGTGCTCAACAAGCAGAAACCGCTGCTTTCTTAGGAAAAGCATTGTTGATTGCATTGATGTTGATCTTGTTTATCCTGGTGTTACAATTTAATTCAATAAGTAAACCCGTAATTATACTTACCGAAATCCTGTTTAGTATCATTGGGGTATTACTTGGATTTGCTTTAACTGGTATGACGGTTTCAGTTACCATGACGGGAATCGGAATCATCGGTCTTGCAGGTATCGTTGTTAAAAACGGAATTCTGGTGATTGAGTTTAGTGATGAGTTAAGAGCTAGAGGTATGAAAACTAGAGAAGCTGTTATTCAAGCTGGTAAGACAAGGATTATTCCAGTTTTGTTAACTGCATTGGCTGCGATCTTAGCATTCTTGCCTATCGCAATCGGATTTAATATCAACTTCATTACCTTATTCTCTGAATTAAACCCACATATCTATATGGGTGGCGATAGTGCTGTATTCTGGAAACCATTGTCATGGACTATCATTTTTGGTTTATCATTTGCCTTCTTTATGACATTGGTAATTGTACCAAGTATGTATTTAATCGCAGAGCGTTTAAGAAGACCGATGCGTAATATGTTTGGTGGTAGATGGATTAGTATGTTGGGAATTCCTCCATTGACTTTCCTATTCCTTCCACTTATGGTAATTACGATGGTAAAACATAGAACTAAAAGAAAGAAGAGAGCTGAAAAATTAAAAGGTCAGCAGGTAAACAATGCGTTTATTGGAAGTTGGTTCTAATTAAGTGAAGAGATAAGAAATAAGAGTGTAAAATAGTTATTGACAATTTTAAAGCCGTCTCTCCCGATAACTTGGGATTGGGACGGCTTTTTTTTGCCGATTATCAAATTGAAAATGGTAAGAAAATAGAAGCTTTGTAATTTGCTTTAAACAAAAATAATAAAATGCAAAATCACGAAATAGACTACAAAATTTTTGGAGAAGAAATGCAATATGTAGAAGTGGAATTGGATCCAGGTGAAACAACTATTGCAGAACCAGGTGCTTTTATGATGATGGACGATGGTATTGCCATGGAAACCATTTTTGGAGATGGCAGTAATCAAAGTAATAGTGGAGGACTCTTTGGCAAACTTTTGAATGCTGGGAAAAGAGTATTAGTAGGCGAAAGCTTATTCATGACCGCTTTTACAAATATTGGTTCAGGAAAAAAGCATGTAAGTTTTGCATCTCCTTATCCAGGTAAGATCATTCCTGTTAACCTGCAACAAATGGGGTATCGTATCATTTGTCAGAAAGATGCATTTCTCTGTGCAGCAAAAGGGGTAAGTGTTGGTATTGAATTTCAAAAGAAATTGGGTACTGGATTATTTGGAGGAGAGGGGTTTATTATGGAAAAATTGGAAGGAGATGGAATGGTTTTTATGCACGCGAGTGGTTATGTGCAACAGAAAGAATTACAAGCCGGAGAATTATTGAAGATTGATACCGGTTGTATTGTTGGATTTACTTCTACTGTTGATTATGATATTCAATTTGTGGGCGGAATCAAAAACACTTTGTTCGGTGGAGAAGGGGTATTCTTTGCAACCTTGCGTGGTCCGGGTATTGTGTGGATTCAAAGTTTGCCAGTTAGTAGATTAGCAGGCCGTATCTTACAATACGCAACAACTACTCGCCGTGAAGAAGGTTCGGTACTAGGCGGCTTGGGTAATTTGTTGGATGGAGACGGAACCTGGTAAGTCAAAACTGTTAATCCTGACCTTAAGGGTAGGGCACCCGACATCTATGAGAAGTTTTTAAATAAATGTATTTATGAATATCAGTGCAGACTTTAAAGAACAAAGCATCTATCGAATTAAAGAAAGCCATAAAAGAATTATTGCTTGTTTGGACATGCTGGATGAATCGCAAATTTGGTTGAAGCCTAATACTGCACTCAATAGTATGGGTAATTTGGTACTACACTTATGTGGAAATATCACACAATATATTATCAGCACTTTAGGCGGTGCACCAGACCATAGAAATAGAGATTCGGAATTTGCTGCTGTTGGAGGCAAAACAAAAGCAGAGCTTAAATCTTCTTTTAATAATGTTATTGAACAAAGTATTCAATGCATTAATAACGCAGATGATGCAGATTTATCAACGATTAAAAAAGTACAAGTTTATGATTTAACGGGGGTAGGTATTATCATTCATGTTACGGAACACTTATCTTATCACACAGGTCAGATTGCTTTTCTTACCAAACTTTTATTAGAAAAAGACTTAGGCTTTTATGCAGGGTTAGATCTGAACCAAAAACACAAATAAATTTTATTGTTTAAGTAAAGATAGTTTTTCAACGGCCCTTTCGAGGGTCGTTTCTTTTTTGGCAAAACAGAAACGTAATACTTTATTGTCTTCTCCACTTTTATAAAATGCAGAAACAGGCACTGCTGTTATTCCATAATCTTTAGTGAGACGAACTGCCAGATCCATATCTGTTTCATTAGAAAAATCGGCATAGCTATAACATTCGAAATAACTACCGTGCGAAGGGATGCAGGTAAAAGGAGTAGCTTTCATGAGCTCTCTGAAATAGTCTCTTTTCTTTTGTATGAATCCACTTAATGACAGATATGCGTTTCTATCCTGAATGAATTCGGCGATCCCTACTTGCTTCGGCGTATCGCAGCAAAATGCATTGAATTGATACACTTTTCTAAACTCTTTCATCAATTCAGGAGAGCTGATACAATAACCCAATTTCCATCCTGTACAGTGATATGTTTTACCAAATGAAAAACATACAAAGCTTCTCTCCAAAAGATCAGGGTATCGTAACATACTTTGATGTTCAATACCATCAAAAATTAAATGCTCATATACTTCATCACTGAGTATTATTATATTGGTATCTGTAACTACTGATCTTAGTTCTGCTATATCATTTTCACTTAATACAGCACCAGTTGGATTATGTGGTGAATTGATGATAATCATTCTGGTCTTTGCAGTAATTTTTTCCCGAACGATATCCCAGGGAATAGAATAATCAGGATAAGCCAATGATATTAAAACAGGTATTGCTCCGTTTAACTCAATAGCAGGGATATAACAATCATAAGCAGGCTCAAACACAATCACTTCATCACCTGGTTTTAATATTGTTGTAAGTGCAGAAAAGATGGCTACTGTTCCGCCTGGTGTTATTGTTATTTGTGTATTTGGATCAATTTTTGTTTTGTATAGGAACTCCGTTTTTTCTGCAAGTCTTTCCCTCAATAATACATTGCCAGGCATTGGTGAATACTGGTTAAAATCATCCTTCATTGCTTTTGCAACAAGATCTGTCAAAGCATGATCCATTTGAAAATCTGGAAACCCCTGTCCTAAATTTACAGCACCATGTTCAACAGCAAGTTGACTCATTACAGTAAATATAGAAGTGCCAACATTGGGAAGTTTAGATTCAATTTGCATATGATGGGTCTTGGACTGGCTTATTTATTGCTAAGTTGGCTTTCCAATCTTTTCAATTCAACCTCTGCAATTTTTGCAGTATAAGTTAGATTGATTAGGCGGTAACTAGCATTCTCAAAACTTTGTTGCGCTTGTTTTACATCGATGATGGTAGCCTGACCTAATTCGAATTTTTTAGAGATCAGATCAAGTAATTGTTGAGATAAAGTAAAATTCTCAGACTCCATTTTTAACTGACTCAATGAATTGGTATAAGCCTGATAAGTTCTAACAGCACCAGTTTCATAATCGAGTAACAGGTTATCGTAAACTGTTTTTGAGCTGCGGGTATTGATCTCAGCGATTTGTTGTTGCTTCTTTGAAATAGATCCATTATAAATAGGAACGGAAAGGTTTATACCAACAAAGGGTCCGTAGCTTTGGTTTAATAAAATAAATCCAGCTCCACTTTTTGCACTAGTTAAGTTATAACCAGTTGAAGCACGAATTGATGGATATCTGACCGCAGCAATTTCTCTTTCTACTATTTCATTGATTCGTACTTGTTGTTGAGCAGCTATTACCTGAGGGTTAGTGCTTAAGCGACTACGAACAGAATCAAGGTTAATCGATTTATCAATAACGATGGTGTCTTCAATGATAATTTTTTGATCAGCAGGTTTTAGAAATATCAAATTCAATAAATCAGTTTTTGCCTGATCTATTGCTAAAAATTGTGATTCTTTCAATTGAAGATTTCCGTTCAAATCTAATTGAGCCTGAAAAATATCTGCGTTATTGGCAACCCCTACTTGTTTACGAACTTCAAGAATATCAAGTTTTTGTTTTGAAACTTCAATGGTACGGTTGAGGGCTTTTAGAAAATATTGTTGACGAACAATGTCAAAATATTTCGACATCACAGCTGCAATAGTATTCTGAATTTGAGCAGCCAATACTTGTTGGTTCTGTTGAAGTAATTCGTCTAGTCTTTTTTTGGTTGATTGTACCCGCATCCCATTATACAAAAGCACACTACCTGTTACTCCAATAGCCAAGTTATTGGTGGCCACATTATCGCGTTTAGTGTCTCTGGTTGGGTCAGGAAATTTTTGATTAATACTGGTAACCTGTTCATTGTCGCTTGCAGTTCCTGATACGATTGGCAATCCGCCTGCGTAACCATAAGTATTAGAAAGAGTGCTTATTTCAATATTGTTTTGAGCCAATTGAATATCATAACTATTCTTCAATGCGATATTGATCGCGTCGGTCAGGGAAATCTTTTGCTGAGTAAATCCTTCTAAAGCAAATGCGCAACAAACAAAAAACAATAGTTTCTTCATGATTGTGAAATTACCAACAGCCCTCAAAAGCGGGCAAAATATTACACCAATGGTTGACTAGCTAACTAAAGTACCTAAATCCTGTCCTTCTATCACTTTTTGCAAATTTCCAGGCTCATTCATATCAAATACGATGATGGGCATTTTGTTTTCCATGCATAAAGTGAAAGCGGTCATATCCATCACTTTTAGATTTTTTGAAATACATTCATCATAGCTGATTTTATCGTAACGGGTAGCGCTAGGATCTTTTTCGGGATCCGCTGTGTAGATACCGTTTACACGAGTGCCTTTCAAAATCACATCTGCCTTCATTTCAATTGCCCGAAGAGAACCAGCAGTATCTGTAGTGAAATATGGATTACCTGTTCCAGCACCAAATATTACTACTCTTCCTTTTTCAAGGTGACGTAAAGCTTTTCTGCGGATATAGGGCTCAGCTACTTGATCCATTTGGATTGCGCTTTGAAGGCGCGTGTAAACACCGAAGCGCTCTAACATCGACTGCATTGCCATTGCATTAATAACAGTGGCAAGCATACCCATATAATCACCATGTGCTCTTTCAATGCCACTATCAGCTTCATTCATACCTCTATAAATATTTCCGCCCCCAATCACTATGGCCACTTGCACACCCAACTCAGTAATTGATTTAATATCTATTGCATATTGTTCAATGATCTTTGGGTTGAAAGGATCTCCGTTGCGTTGGTTGCCCAATAGCGCCTCGCCTGATAATTTAAGGAGGATACGTTTATATTTTGGAAGCATAGCACTGATATTTATGCAAATAACCTTAATTTTTTATGAGCAGCCAAAATGAATAGGTTAATTGACGGTGCTTTACACGTGTTTAAGCGATGAATTCAACTCAAAAATTCCGTGATTTCATCATTTTTATTTTGATTAGGGTTTTTTAGCTTGCTTATTCTAATTAAATGGGGGGTTATCTAGTAATGTAAAAAATCAACACTATGTACAACGTAAGAGCCAAGTCGAAACCAAGTCAAAGTCTAGTAGTAAGAATTCTTCCGTCCTTTTTATATTTATTGATGGCACTAGCTGCGGGCTATGGATTTTTTCAGGGGGAATCTTTACGATATGCCCTTCCAATATTTTTGTTAGTAACCCGGTTCAACTTTGTGATTTACGCAAAATACAAATTAGAGAATTGGGCTTTACATGTATTTCATGCAATCTTAGCAGTGGTAGTAATTTTCTTTATGTTTTAATTCATAATTCTCATTTCTGTAAATAAAGAAAGCCGTCCCGATTATATCGAGACGGCTTTTTAAATATTAGAAGTTTAGGATTATCCTAAAGCAACACGTTTGAATTCTGTAACGTTCAAATCAGCACTTACTGATTTTAAGTATTCACCTACGGTCTTGCCACCATCTTTAACAAAGGCCTGAGCATATAAAGTGTTTTCTTTAAAGAAGGCATTCAATTTTCCTTCAGCGATCTTAGCGATCATTTCATCAGGTTTGCCAGCCATTTTAGGATCTGCTTTCATAGTTTCAACTACGATTGCTCTTTCTCTTTCTACAGCTGAAGCTGGAATGCTTTCTGGATCAACAGCTAATGGGTTCATCGCTGCAATTTGCATCGCAACATCCTTACCAGCTTCTGCAGCCTCTGCACTCATCCCAACTAAAACACCCATACGGTTTGCACCATGGATATAAGATGCTACATATGGTGCTTCAATTCTTTCAAATTTAGCAACACCAATTTTCTCACCAATAGAAGTTAATTTATCGTTGATCAAATCAGCAACTTTCGCCCCATTAATTTCCACTTCATTTAATTCTTCAGCTGACTTCACATTGTTTGCAATGGCAGCTTCAGCGATACCTTTTGCAAAGGCAACGAAATCAGAATTCTTAGATACGAAATCAGTTTCGCAGCTAATACAAACAATGAAACCAGTTTTATGATCAGCAGAAGTTCCTGCGATAATCACACCTTCTTTTGCTTCACGGTCGCTGCGTTTTGCAGCAACTTTCTGACCTTGTTTGCGCAACCAATCGATGGCAGCTTCAAAGTCTCCATTAGTTTCAGTTAAAGCTTTTCTACAGTCTAGCATACCAGCTCCGGTAGCCTGACGTAATTTATTAATATCAGCAGCGGTTATTGTTACAGTTGACATAATTTCTTATAATTAATTGTTGTATAAAAATTGGGTCATTAGTCATTACTCTTAGCAGATGACTAATGACCCAAAAGGGATAATAATTTATCTTCCACCACCACCACCAGCTGGGCGACGGTTACCTTGGCTTGGAGTACGACGCTTTGGAGCACCGCCTGCTGGTCCACCAGCTGGCGCATTACTTCCACCTCTTCTGCCACCACGACCAGCTTCAGCTTGAGCTTCAGCTTCTAGGCGACGAGCGCGTGTTTCATTTTCATTATTGCTGTCTTCACTTTCATCATCATCTTTAGAAGCCTGACGTTCAGCCAAACCTTCAGCAATAGCTGCAATGATGTAGTTAGTGATGATTGCGATTGATTTAGTTGCATCATCGTTTGCAGGAATAGCGAAGTCTACTTTATTAGGATCACTATTAGTATCTACCATACCGAAAGTAGTGATGCCTAAACGTTTAGCTTCAGCCAATGCGATATGCTCACATCCGATATCAACAAGGAATAAAGCAGCGGGTAAACGACCCAACTGAGCGATACCGCCCAATACTTTTTCCATTTTTTCTTTATCGCGAGTTAAAGTCAAACGCTCTTTCTTAGTAAGGCTTTCAGCACTACCATCTGCAAGCATTTTTTCGATGCTCTGCATTTTCTTAACGCTCTTACGAACGGTATTGAAGTTGGTTAACATACCACCTAACCAACGCTCTGTAGCATAAGGCATGTTAACTTTCTTAGCGCATTCGCTAACGATTTCTTTGGCCTGCTTTTTAGTAGCAACAAACATGATCTTCTTACCGCTTTTTGCGATTTGTTTCAATGCTGCTGATGCTTCTTGTAGATGATCTACAGTTTTGTTCAGGTCAATGATGTGAATACCTTTCTTCTCAGCGAAGATATAAGGCAACATCTTTGGGTTCCACTTCTTTTTTAGGTGACCAAAATGTACGCCGGCCTCCAAAAGTTGCTGTTGTAATGAAGTGTTATTTTCCATTGTATGAGTTTGAAATTTTTAATTTGAAATTTGAAATTGAGTTGTTGATATACCAATTTAAAATCAGCAATATCAAATCCCAAATATTAACGTTTACTGAACTGGAAGCTTCTACGTGCTTTCTTGTGACCGAATTTCTTACGTTCAACACCACGTGGATCACGCTTCAACTGACCAGCTGCTTTTAATACAGGACGGAATTCAGCGTTCACTTCTAACAGTGCACGAGCGATACCCAATTTAGCTGCTTCAGCCTGACCTTTCAGTCCGCCACCAGCTGCATTGATAACGATATCAAATTTGCCAACTACATCAGCAGTTTTCAAAGGTGCTTCTACTTGATTCTGCAAGTAAACAAGCGGAAAATATGCTTTGTAATCTTTGTCGTTTACAGTGATCTTGCCTTCGCCCTTGCTAATAAATACGCGGGTTACAGCTTCTTTACGACGACCAACTGCGTTTTTTTGTTTTTCCATTATACTTGGTTTGGAATGTGTTTAAATTAGAATTTTAGTTCTTTAGGTTGTTGAGCAGCATGAGGATGCTCTGCACCTGCGTACACAAATAATTTTTTAACCAATTTGCGGCCTAGACGATTTTTAGGAAGCATGCCTTTAACAGCTCTTTCTATAACTACTTCTGGACGACGCTTTAAAAGATCTTGTGCAGCTTCGTGCTTTTGACCACCTGGATGTCCAGAATAGTTTTGATACACTTTGTCTGCAGCTTTGTTTCCTGTGAAAACAACCTTTTCGCAGTTGATCACAATTACATTATCTCCACAATCAACGTGAGGAGTATAGTAGGCTTTGTTCTTACCACGCAAAACAGCTGCAATTTTAGAACATACACGTCCCACGGTTTGATTAGTGCCGTCAACAACATACCAGTTATGTTGAACGGTAGCCGCATTCGCAGACTTGGTGGTGAAATGAAGTTTACTCATAATTTTTCTTTTTAATTTAACTAGTGCTATCCCACTAGCCTGAATGTTCCGATTTATTCGGGGGGCGAAGGTAGGATTCCTACACTCGATTTTCCAAGAAAAATCGAAAGTATTTTTTAGGACACTTCTGTAATCGATTGATTATCAATAAAAAATTTGTCATAAATATTTTGTACCATGCTCAAATGGGCGGATTTGTTGGGAATCAGGGCAGCATTTGCAATTTTTTATACTAGTAGTAAGCGTTTCAGAAAACAAAATTTTTACTGTTGTCAAATAAAAAGGTTTCCCCTCCATCGCATGCGATGGAGGGGACGCCGATTTCGCTTTAGCGGAATACGGCTGGGGTGGTTGAATCTCTTTTAAGAATTATCCTAAGGAAAAATATTTTCATAGCTAGCATAACCACCCCGTCTGTTCGCTCAGCCGCTTCAGACACCCCTCCATCGCATGCGATGGAGGGGAAACCTTTTTATTACCTTATTTTTTCTCCACTCTTATCTCTTCTTTTTCAGAACTTCGCTCAAATTGCAAGCATGGCTTTTCGAAAATTTCAGGCGGATCAACTTTTTACTGGAACAACATTATTGGATAGCTCTAATATATTAGTAACAGATGAAGCAGGCCTTGTAATTGAAATAGTTGCTATTGCTGATGCAGGTGAAGACATTCAAAAACTGAATGGCTGGTTAAGTCCGGGTTTTGTAAACAGTCATTGCCATTTAGAACTTAGTCATATGAAGGGCTTGATTCCAGAGTATTCTGGTCTGGTTGATTTTGTGATCTCCATTATGACGCAAAGACATTTTCCAGAAGAGGAAATTCTTCAAGCTATTTCAGACGCTGAAAACGAAATGCTTTTAAATGGAATTGTTGCGATTGGTGATATTAGCAATAACAACGTCAGCTTTACCCAAAAAGCAAAAAATCGCTTAGCTTATTATACATTTTTAGAGCTAAGTGGTTTTACTCCTCATATTGCAAATTCGCGTTTTGAAAAAGGTTTGGAATATTATCAGCAGTTTGAAAAAATTAAGTCGAGAGATCATTCTTTGAGCATGGCCGCGCACGCGCCATACTCAGTTTCTAATGAGCTATGGAAATTGATGCAACCTTATTTTAAAAACAAAACAACAACACTTCATAATCAAGAAACAGAATTTGAAGATGCTTTCTTTTTGAATAAGACCGGCGATTTTATGCGCTTGTATGAGTATTTGAATGTGAATCTAGATTTCTTTTCTGCAACTGGAAATAGCAGTGTTCAATCTGTTGCAAACAATTTTAATGGAGCAAAGAATACTTTATTAGTGCATGATGTTTTTTCAAAACAAGATGATATTGAATTTATAAAAGCACTTTCACAAGAACAAGAGAATCAATTTTATTATTGCCTCTGCATCAATGCCAATCAATATATTAGCAAAGCATTGCCCCAGATTGAATTATTTAGAAAAAATGATTGCCGGATTGTAGTTGGTACAGATAGTTTAGCAAGTAATCATCAACTCAATATATTAGACGAGTTAAAATCAATCAGTAGCCACTTTACAAATATCCCACTTCAAGAACAACTCCAGTGGGCCACTTTCAATGGAGCGCAAGCATTAGGTTTCGAACACCTGGGTAGTTTTGAAAAAGGGAAAACTCCTGGTGTTGTATTAATCGATCAAATAGAAAATAACACACTATCACCAAACAGTAAGGCGAAGCGACTATTATAAAATTATCCAAGTACTTCCTGAATAATGGCAAGACTTTTTATTTCTCCAAAGTCTTGAATATGTAATGACATGAAACTTTGATATGCTGTTAATAGTGCTCTGCGAATATTTCTATTGAGGGATAAATATTCAAGATCTTTTAATTCTTTGCAGTGCAAAATCTGAGAAGTTATTTTAGCTAAATCTCCATCAATATAATAAGGATGTGTAGGAGCGTCTTTGATAAACATTCCTTCCTGTAAATCAAATATTGGAGTATCGTTACTGTACTCGCCTAATAATTGAAACCCTAATTCACTAGCTAACTGAAGTGTAAAATAAAGTGGAAGGTTTGCTGCAAATGCATCTGAACCCTTATCTAAAGCCTTCAAAGCTTCTTCCGTTAAATAAAATAATTCCGGGTTCGCTTCCGGCTCTTTTAATGCATGTTGTAAAATTTCCACGATATAAGATGCTACCGTGTTTCTTACCACATCGAACAGAACTGTTTCGTACAAATAACTCCACTGATACTCGCGTATGAATTGCAAGTGCTTCATATTGTTTTGATGCACTTCCATATCTAATAAAGCAGCGGGTTGAAAATAACTTGCTTTACCCGCAGAGGTTTTACTGCTTTTTCTCACACCTTTCACAATATAACTCTGCACCCCGAACAAAGCAGT
>SESB01000339.1_pt1 | contig 34379 bp, 56 predicted proteins | sample 3171441 | NCBI WGS metagenome assembly SESB01 (sample SAMN06051867, study PRJNA518727) | freshwater metagenome | biome: subpolar coniferous forest; feature: holomictic lake; material: water; isolation source: holomictic Lake 227, 6 m depth | place: Canada: near Kenora, Ontario | collected... | reverse complement strand
CACCCCTCTAATCCTGTTGGCTCATTACAATCATAATTTGAACTAATCGCTGACCAATAGGTAGGCATCACGCCGCCCTGTTGGGCTATGGAATTTAGTTGTAGATGTAATCGAGTTTGCAACATTTGTTTCTTATTTCCTTAATAATTATATTATACGTTTATTTATCACTGCTGTCAACCGCCTGTTGTAAAATCACAACAAGTTTTGGATTTGTTCACGACTCCATAAGCTCAGCGTTCTTGGGCGGTGAATAGTGTGCCAATCTTCGATACTGTATAGTACTGCTGGATCAAAGTTGTATGGTTCAGACAGGAGATCAATAGGGTGAAATCCGCCAGTGTTTAAATTAATATTAGTCCAAGATCCATCATTCTTGTAAGTAGTGGTCAACAAGTACTTGATATTACTTTCGGCAAAATTGCGTATAAAATCACCAACTAACTGTTGTTCAAGATGAAACAAGCAATCACGGCACATCATAAGATCTGCGTCGGGTAATTTATCGGCTGTAATATCAAGTTGAATAAACTTTTGATTTGATTTAGTATCGGTGGATTGCAACTGCGCAATCATTGGTTTGACAATGTCAGCACCAGTATATTGAATTTCTGGGCGGCCTTTCATGACCTCACGCATCCAATTAAAGTCTCCACACGGAGCATCTAATATGCTAGTAATATTAAACTTTTTAAATAGTTTAGGTAATTCAGTGCGTAAGTGTTGAGTGTACTCTAATGTACTACCTTCACCACTACGTGTTTCTTCTCCAGGCCATAACTTATTTGTATAAATGACTGTGAACATATTTTCTGTTTGATTCATCTTTGTTTTATCCAATCTTTTGCTAATGTTTCTTTAATTACGTGTATTGGTGCTTGCTCTTGTTTACATTCTGTACAGAACCAATTATTACTTTTCCATAGTGGCATTAATTGTCCTTGACACAGCCGGCATGTGTATTGTTTTTCATTTTTCATAGCTGTTCCTTTATCTTTTGAACATAGTCGCTACAGATGCCATAACAATTAGCAGTAGTAACTCCTACTAGTTCAGGGTTACTCCATTCAGGCATTAGCATAATACTATGTTTAGATAACGGTTTATCTGGATATGTCCAAATATAACAATGGCTTGTTAATACACAATCATCACCTTGGTGCCAAAAATAGTTTAATTCAGTTCCAGTTAATACATATAATGCTGCCAGGTTTTTGGCATGTATCCAAAGACCCGACTGTTCTAAGAATTCAAATTCAACAGCATATTCGGGTCCTTTGTGACCTAGAAACCATCCACCGTCGGCTTTAAACCATACATCAATTTCACAGTCAAACCCTTTTGATAGTGCAAGTCTAATTTGATCAGGATGATTCTCTAAGGTTTCGTCCGGACCATTATACAAGCCACGGTGAGCAATTAATATCATTTTCTTAAGCAGAGCAAATCGCCTTCGTCGTACAAGTGCCCAACTGTTGGTTCCCAAATTACAGTAAAGCCTTGTTGTTCTAACCAAGTTACTAATTCAGATTTATCAGTATGTCCTACATAGTATGGCTTACCTGCTGCTTCAGTATGCATGGCTCTAACATCTGCAATATAATCGCCTACCCCTTTTAACGCTTTTAATTCGTAACCCTGTACGTCCATCCAGATAACATCAACTTTTTCTATTCCAAGTTCTTTTAATACGTTATCTAATCTTTTAACCGGCACGGCAGTTTTTTTCCAACTCCAATCTCCGGGAATATGGATAGGCTCTAAAGCAGACGATGCTCCACAGTTTCCGTAGACAATATAGAAATCAATGGTATCTTCTATTTCTCCGCATGCAAATGGGTAAAATTCAACGTTAGGGTTCGCATCGGCTGCGGCCTTACATGCATTATATTGTTCAGGGTTTGGTTCAAAGGCGATGACTCGCGCATTTGGGAATGCTGTGGATAACTGTATGCTTTCGATTAGGTCTCTAGAGCCAACATCTAAAATTACTCCTGGTCCAGCATCGCCGAATATTTCTTTAATATCTTTTATAAATTTTTGTACGTCATCTGCCACAATACACTCCTTTTAATTTTGTAAGCCCCATTTAGCGATAGCTTCATCGTATTCTGGTCCGTATGTTTTATCAATTGCTTGACGCATCGCACGAGCACCTGCAACTGTACCGCCCGGATGTCCGTGTACCGCTCCACCGACATTGGCCATGTAATCATTACCGGCTAATGTTGTAATCTTTTCTACTAGGCCAGGATGGAATCCACAGCTTAATACAGGTAGTGTGTTACCTTCACGTAACACACGAATACTTTCTGCAAGTTCAACAGGATCATCGTTTGAATAACCGCCCATCATTCCTGTTTGGATTGTATCAACCCCCATAAGTGTAGCAAGTTGACACACGACAGGCCATGCAATACTAAAGCGATGTTTAGCATCAGTCATTAACTTGTCGCCAGACTTTTGAAAATGTAGGAACAGTGGTAAGTCTAATTTACGAATACTATTATAAGTACCTAGACCTGAAAATACGTTTGTATGTACTCCGTTCCCACCTAACTGATGTACCATCCGCACACGATCAACTAATACGTGTGGATCACAATTAATAGTATGGCAAAATACAATCTTACGTGACTGTTTAGCAAGATAGTTAGCAATGATTTCTACTCTACGCTCTAATGGAGCACACGCAGGGTTACTCATGATTTCATCTTCTTTAATGAAATCTGCGCCACCGTCAACCATTTGCTTAACCATCTCTAGTAGTACTTCTGGAGTAATACCAATCTTAGGTTTAACAATGCTACCAAACAATGGCTTATCGTATTGTCCTGTAAATTCTCTAATACCTGTTAAGCCAAAACGTGGACCTAGGAAATAGTCGGTTACTGATGTAGGTAACTCTAATTTAATTAGGCGGCAACCTGTTACACAATCAATGTCTACGTGTCCGCCCATGAGCTGGCAGATTAAATGATTAACGCCATCGGTAGCCCAGTCGGTGTTTGCTACAGGGAAAGCAATTTCTACAGTACCTTCTTTAGTTTGTGCTAGTGCTAGTTTATCAGCAAGGATAATACAACTGTGGTTTTCAAATAGTTCATCTGTTTCCCACTCGTTACGTACATTGGGATTGCCTACACTTTGTCCAATTGCTAAATTCCATGCGGCATCGTCAAGACTTGTATTGCTGGTTATTTTGTAAGTAGCAATAAAATACTTGTTTAAATCTATTTCACTTCTGTGGCGGTAAAACTTCATACTTGTCTCCAATTATACTTGGTCGCTTAACGACACAAACTCTGCAATCTTCCAAAAACTCTGGATCAGCAACATCACCGGGTTCAAACCAAAATATATCTCCAGCTTCTACAATCTCACCGGCAATACGCATACGTCCATCTAATAATACATTGTATTCTGTAGCAACTTCATGATAGTGAGCAGGCCATACTTCACCTTGCTTGTGAGTAAGGATGCCCACTTCAAATAGCGGAGTACGCATTACGCTAGGTTCAAAGTCTCCAATGAACCATCCACGTGTCATATCACTTAGTTTTGCTGTTTTCATGTGTTAAGAATCTTTCTAAATCTTCGGGCACTCCTACTGGATGATGCATTTGATTTGGTATGTGATATATTCCTACTTTTAAGTGTTCTTTAATCATGTAATTGTATGTTGGGCCAACGTAGAACTCACCATTAGGAGCGCGATCATCAGCTTCAATCATTGCGTGGGCACTATTAACAAAGCTACTGCCTTTTTTCCAATAATGTATGCCATTCAACGATATATTACTTATTACTTGCTTTTCACGTATCTCTACAACGTGGCCCTGACTGTTAATATGAGCATAGCTGTTCTTATCTGTGGTCTCATGATAGGTAACTACTGCGCCATCATAGCAACGTACATTCATTAGGAATAAATCAACATCCCACTCCATAATTTGATCACAGTTGGCAATAATCAATTCTTCATCGTTGTTAATCTGTTGTTCAAATAATAATGCAGAATTAGCCGGCCCTTCTGTAATGTAGTCTATTTCTATAAATTCACATGTGACGTGTTTGGCAATTTCTTCTTTAATAATATTTGTGTATTGATTCTTTGAAATAACAAAAAGATATTTGGCATCTTTGATTCCAAGGCTTTCTATAGCACGAATAATCATTGTTCTACCATTTACATCAATAAGTGGTTTTGGTTTTTGAAAGCCCTTGGTTAAGAATCTAGATCCTAGGCCAGCCATTGGTATTAGTATGTTCATATTTTCTTTAAAGATAATTCTATATATTGCTCGGGTAGCAATGATCTTTGATCAGCAGACACCCATGCATAGGTATTTCCATTAATACATACAAAGCGGTCAAGTCCTTGAGTATTTTCAATTTGATCAGAACGTGCCCATGTGTCGTATTGTTGTGTACCTTGTGATGTTGATTGTACAACATCGAATACATCATTATACATGGAATTCCATTTTTCGTCTAGATATAATCCCTTATTAGCCACCGCTGGCAAAATAATAGTTTCCCAAAACGTAGGCCCATAGCTATCATGCCAGTGAACACCGTCATGTGACGGTGTTGGGTCCACTGTTGTATAATCTAGATTAATAAAATTATAAAATGCTGATGCTAAAGAAAACCGATCAGCATCGACTATAAGTTCAGCAAATGCTACATTCCACAAGTGGATGATCTGATTACGGGTTTGACTAGATCCAGAGAAAGGATATTCGCTGTTATACAAGGCACGCTCACCTGCTACTGGACTACCCCATACAACAACGTGATCTAGATCGTATTGTTCGCAAAGTGCGGTAAGTCTATCAAAAAATGCTTTGGCTTGTTCTTCTACAAACTTTACAATATCCTCTGTTGTGTTATAGTGTCTAGGAAGATGCCTCCAGTAATGTACTCTAACATCTATTTCCCCACCAGTAATAACTAATACCTTTGCAGGGTTTGCTTCAAACCAGGGAGTAACTTTAGACCAAAGATCGGAGTCTCCATCAACAAATCTTTTTGTCGTAAACACTTTATTTTGACATTGACTTATGTCAAATCTAGTTACGTTGGGCATGCTACGAAACGGGTCAGTGTGTGAATCGCCGAGTAATAATATTGTCATATTAGCGTTCTGTAGGGTCTTGAACAACCTGATGATGATAATGCCTATCTGTATATTTTGTTCGACCGTAGGTATTCAGTGTTACACGAAAATTACCATAAGCAACAGGAACATTATATTTCCGCATATAATAACCTATTACGTGTTCGGTACCCCACGTCCACGTACTATCAACAATATCTGAATCTGCCCAAGTAGGATCTGCTTGCGGAACTAGATCCCTAAACTCTTTGCTAATTCCACAGTAAAACTTTATTCCTTCTTGTGTGCCAGTAATAAACAAATCGCTTAATCTGGCCCATTCAAAACCAGTTCCAGCATTATCAGGAAACAGTAAAGGATTATTAAGATCGAGTGTGCTAACATCTAACGGTTGTTCTAATGATCCGTCTACTCTAAATTTAATTACAGCATCGTACTCTTGATCTATAAGATCAAACGCCAATGCAAGCCCTGTAAACTGTGCTAGTATTCTTTTATACCACCAAGTTGTATTTTCGGGGTGGGGCTGAGCAAGTGGAAAAGTGTGTGGTGGCAACTCATAAGATGGCTCATCAACTACTATGATTTTTGCTAACCGATACTGCGGTAGCAATATTTTTTCAATCTTTGCTCTAGCTTCTTCGGCAGTAGTGGCCCACTCAGTCTTCCACAAACACATGTAGATGTCTGCTGAATCAAAGCCCTTGAGCTTGTTCATTAGATCAATAAAGTCGGGAGCAAACCTTGGCAGTCCGCTGGCTATTAACGCTACCCGCATATTAAGGAATACTAATAAAGAAGTGGATACCGTTGTTTACTGGAGATAAATGCCCGGCAGCATCCATTAGTGCTTGCTGAATGTGTGGCTCATAGGCATCATCTCCAACAATAAGACCACCTGAACGCATCTTAGGCAAATAATTAATAATGTCCTTATATACCCCCTCGTAACTATGATCACCGTCAATTAGTAAGAAGTCAATACTACCATCTTCGTACAGTTTTGCAGCATCATCGCTGGTCATGCGAATTAAATTATAATAGTCTTTTACTGGCTCTAACGTTTTTGTAAAATCGTCAAATGAATATCCGTCTTTTTCATTCTGTGGCATATTTAAATAACCACCCATGAGTTCCATTGGATCAATACAATCAAATTTAATCTTCTTACCACTATTAGCAATTGCTACACACATATAGGCAGCTGACTTTCCTTTATAAGATCCAATCTCTACAAATAAACTTCCGTCCTCTGCTTGATCGATCATGTCTTTATAAACATACTCGTAGCTAAACCAACCTTCTATTCCTTCATAAAAATGTTCCATCTTGTTCCTTATTTTTTGATTACAGCAATATAATATCCACAGTGCCAGTCGCTTGTTTCGTTAGTAGGTGCACCAGGCGGAGTTATAATTTCTAAACTGGCTTCTATGGTTAACCCTAATGCCTGTATAGCATTTTGTGTTCCACGTTGTACTTCTGATGCACTATAATCATCTACAATTAATATAAAACGATCAGTTAATGCTGATTGCGCTATTGCAACACCGTCATATTGATCTTGTTCTGAGTGAGGTCCATCAAACATATATACATTATACGTACCTATAGATGAATAGTCAACGGCTCTAAAATCACTGTCAATTAACTTAAAATTAATATTATCAGTCATAATGCTATTGATATTATTAACTAAATCATCTTTACTAAATCCGTGAAATGTAAAATTATCAATGCATGTAGCAGTAGCAGTATTTCCGTATAAAGCCGAGCAAGCAGTTGATCCCTTCCAACTTCCAATTTCTAGATATCGAGCATCGGGTGTATTTTTGACCAGATGGTTTATCAACATACGGTACTTACGACCGCTCATACCATGCATAGTCATAACATCGTTCGAAAGGCTATGTTGGTCTTGCTCTGCATTATTAAATGCTTGCCGTAATCTTAATGCTTCGGGACTTGTAAACTCTCCAGCCCATGTAATTCTTTCTGACATATTATTCCTTAAAAATATTGTATATTAACACGCAACGGATAATTAATTTCTAAACGTTCGTGTGGTTCGTTTTTGCGAGGCTCTAACATCATTGTCTTGCCCAAGCACAAGCATAATGCGCTAGGTCCACCCATGCTGGTAATCATCATTTCTGATCCTTGTATTACACGGGCTAGTTCCATCCAATCTGGAGTTCTATGATGCGGTACGCTGATCTTAAATGTATCTTCAAAGTATGCGTGATCAACTTCTTGCCCTACAAATACCGCTTGATCTGCTAATCCTTGTTCAATAAATTTGAGCCAATGCGGGCTATTTACTGGATTTCCTTCTTGATAGTTTGGACTACGGTGTATTACAATAGGACGACCAGGAAATCTACGTGGCTCACGACACTCCATCCACGGCATCATCTGTAATTCCTTTTCGTGCTTCTTTACATCTAGTCCGGCTGCTAGAGCATACTGATTGCTGAAGTTTCTAGGAAAGAATCCTGTTTCTAAATGATCATAAGCATCTTCTAGTTCGTAATCAATATCTTCACCTTTCCAAATTTCAAATTTAGTAATGTATTTTTGATGTTGAATAAGCTCACGCATTAGCTCGTAATCGTTTTCAGTCATGCGACCTTCATGCCGATTGCCTTTGTTGCTCCACCCTAGCTTGGTGTTTATTACATGTTCCAGATTGTTTGTCTTGAGATAAAACTCACCGTTGCCGATTATTTTTGGAATAACCAGTGCGCAGAATGTATCTCCTGTTGTGCCTGAATGAGAAAATGTTGTCATCAATTACCCTTCAATTTTCCAAACACATTGTACACCCTTGTGTACCATGGTTGCTCCAATACTTTCCATAAGCTCGTACACATATACGCCCTTGCCTACAAGAACACCATCTTTAATATAGTTGTCATCAACTGCTACTAAGCCGCCCGGTTTCATTCTAGAAATGATACATGCTAGTTCTTTAATATGGTGTGCCATAGATGCGGATTCATTACCTGGGATCCAATCAAAGCTGTCTAAATATAGTACATCAACAAATTGATTATCTTCTTTTAACTGCTTAGTTGCTTCCCAAAGGAAATGTACGCTGTCATCACAGATAATCTGTGTTTTATCACTAACCATTGATTGAGCATATTCGACATGCTCTGGAGTTAAGTCAACTGCGTAAAACTCTCCGTTAAAATCGTTAATATACCGATCAAAAATAACAGTACTCATACCGTCATCTTTAAAACTGTTTTCAATGCTACTCCAGGGTTGATCTCCAGGACGGATACATCCTGTTTCGATGATAAGAGGATTATCAATTGTCTTTAAATGATCAATCATTATTTGAAAACTTGCTTGTCTAAGATTAGTCTTAGATATCATTTCGTCTAACGTGTATTCTAACATTATTCCTCCATTGGCCAAAAATCAGTAATCACAAACTGTGCGTCGGGAATTATTAAATCTTTATATTTTTCTTGATTATCTACTATACACTTAGGAAAGTAGTCATCTAATTTTACGTATTCAAACTTTTCAACATCCTTAGGATCAGGACCAGTTTTAGTTCTAATCATACGATCAATGCTGAATACATCTATAATCTCAGGTACGTTTTGTTCAGTATGCGCAAAGTTCTGTAGTTTGTGTACAGCATGTTTGTCATCGCCTAGGTAGCTAAAGTGCCAGCCTGCATGATCAAGATAAACAACATCAGGAGCAGGCGGCAACCATGCGTGTGTATAATCGCGTTCTTGCTCTGGATTGATAAACACATGCGCCCTAGTAACAATCATCTGTGGATTAACTACAGGTTGAAACCATTTTAAGAAATTAAACTTATAACGAAACAGCGGAACACGTAATACATAGCGTTCATACTTGTTTTCATCTTCCTTAATTAGATCAATAATATCAGCACGTGGAATTTCATCAAGATCACTAATGATTACAAGATCATCATCTTGCATGTTAACTAGTCCTCTAGTTAACGCTTGACGTTGAAATTTCTCACGTACCCAAGCATCTTTGGTTTTGGGAAAATCGTCAATCTTAAGATATTTGATCTTATCATGGAACGGTTTAAATCGTTCCCAGTTAGCTTCTAGGATATATTCTTTTGGATTACCGCTGTGACTCATATTAGCTTCTGCAATCACAAAATAGTCTACAGCATTGTATAGTTCCTGTAGTCTAATTTCGAGTAAATCTACTTCATTAAAAAATGTAAAACAATCGTAAACTTTCATTTATTCCTCTATCCAAAGTTTTGGAACACTATCCCAGAGTTCCATAATATCTACATATGGGTCCTTGCCGCTTTCGTCCATGATGTGAAATGCTAATCCCGGAATAGGACTAAACAGCATCACACCAGATTGATTCCATATTTGATTTATTGACCTATCCTCTACCCATCCTTCTTTATTGATAGTTAAGTTAACTAGGTCTTGAAATACTTGATGGTATTGATTATATAGTTTTCTGCTGGCTAAACAAGTGTAGGTTGTATGCTTAACTGTTCTATAATGACGGTGCGGTCCTAGTAACAGTATACTTTCATAAATCTGTTTTGTATAGCGCCAAACGTCATCATGCGGGTTAATTGCTACTAGCTGTCCAGTATTACCCTCAAACTGATCAACAGAGTCAATCATGTCCTGTATAGCTTCTGGAACGTGTAGGTAATCGTCCTCAATATGGTACCAAAGATCTGTAGCAGATTTTTCAACTTGCTCATAGACCTTTTTCATACTCCAACCATTGCCGGTGCCATCTTCGATCGAAATAAACTCAGTAGGAAATTTGCAATGGCTGATGATTTGTTTAACATCTGCAACAGCTTCAGGGGTGCTATGATCGTCTAGTACAACTAGTTTGATGCTATGGTCAGTGACTTGATTAATACTGTTAACTAAGCTACTAATACAGGTCTTAACTAGTTCATGCTTTGATACCTTGATGTACCTATCTGTACCGCTAGCAGCATTTACTGTAGTGCAAGTTCTTAATACAATTAATAATTTTCGTGCCATATATACCTTAAAAGTATTGTCCGTTAGGTTGATTAGGGAAATAACATTCGTTACGCTCCCTAGGAAGATCTCTACGTAGTTCGCAACAAAAAGGAACACCCAATCCAATTGCTACAGCAAGACCTGATGATTGATTGCCCATATATACGTCTGCTCCGGCAATTACACTGGCTACTTCTAACAATGTTTTAGTTGGATGATAGTCTATAGATACACCGGTATCCCTTTCAAACTTTTCATGTTCATTAGGCAAGCCAACAAACACAGCAGATGGTGCTGTTGATATTGCCTCTGCCCATTCTTTAGGAATAGGATTAGCAATCCACCGTTCAGATCTGTTTACGACTAGACTTGCTAACTTGTTAGGAGTTGGTACTGTTAACCACGGAGTAGTTCTAATTAGATTTGCTTGTTCTTTTGTTAGGCCAAATACTGATGAGTATATGTCTACATAGTTGCCTGGGTGGCCTACAAACGGCGCACGGAACCGATCTAGGTTGTGACTAATCATTGATGTCTTTGGATTTAGCACTTCAAACTTGTTTATATAAGTTTGTGCCAACATAAACTCTTTCATATATTCAAAGTCATCCTGTGTTAAGCGACCTTGATGAAACGGGTTAGGAGGACTGCCATAGTAGTGTTGTCCCACCCAATCAATCTGATTAAGGTGTAGATAAAAGTCTCCACCTCCAAAATGTTTAACTACGGGCAAACTATAGATTAAATCGCCAAAGGCGCCTGAATGCTTAAATGAGTTCATAGCGTTGATTTAAAATATGCTATAGTCTGATGTAATCCACCTGTTAGCTGAACAAGAGGTTCCCAATCTAATAAATCTCTAGCTAGGGTAATATCCGGTCTACGTTGCTTTGGATCATCTTGTGGCAGTGGCTCATGTATAATTTTGCTAGTAGTTCCGGTCATTTCGATAACCTTCTCAGCTAGTTCTAACATAGTGAATTCTCCTGGATTGCCAATATTAATAGGCCCAGTAACAGAGTCATCAGACTCCATTAGTTTTAGCATACCGTTGATGTTATCGTTAACATAGCAAAAACTACGAGTTTGAGTCCCGTCACCGTAGATTGTAATGTCCTCGCCTCTAAGAGCTTGAACAATAAAGTTACTAACCACCCGTCCATCATCCGATGCCATTCTAGGACCATATGTATTAAAGATACGCATGACTTTGATACGTACATTATGCTTACGATGATAGTCAAAGAACAGTGTTTCGGCGGCACGTTTGCCTTCATCGTAACAACTACGGATACCAATTGGGTTTACATTACCCCAATATGTTTCAGGTTGTGGGTGAACAGTAGGATCACCGTAGCACTCACTAGTTGATGCTTGTAGTATCTTTGCGCCAGTGCGTTTGGCCAGGCCTAACATATTGAAAGCACCGATTACTGATGTTTTCATTGTTTGAATAGGATCTTGTTGATAGTACTTTGGGCTTGCTGGACATGCTAGGTTGTAGATTTCATCTACTTCGACATACAATGGAATACAGATATCCTGGCGGATAATTTCAAAATTTGGTTTATCTAGTAGATGCTGTATATTTTGTTTACTGCCGGTAAAATAGTTATCTACGCATAAGACATGATGTCCTTGCGCTACTAATTGATCACACAGGTGGCTACCGAGAAAACCTGCTCCACCGGTTACTAATATTTTTTTGAATTTGCTCATAGTTTGTTATTATTGTTCTTATTTAACTACGCATATTATTTGCTGTAGCAATTATGATAACATCTTTAAGACAATAAGTAAAGAGTACAGGGGAATTGTTTTATGGCGGAGATTGATCGAACTTGGCAAGTACGCACGGACAGCATTGAAATCAATGAGGAAATTGATATAAATCGGCTGGGTTGGAAAAATGGCGACTGTTTTAAACTAGTTAATATAAACGGACAAGTAAAGTTGGTAAAACTAGATCCGTTGGAAAAATTTGTTAGGGGTTACAGCTAATTATTCGCCGCTAAAGCGATAATCTGTATTGTCTCCAGCATCATTTGTAGAGTCTTGTCCTACAGTTTGTTGACTAACTTTAAGAGCAGGTGTAACAGATGCAGATTTTGCCGGAGCAGTAGTAACTGTTTGTTGTGTACTTGGTTTCCTCTGCATCGGTAAATTTAATTTCTCAGTTGCTTCTTTAGTTAATTTTAATAAATCTCTCAATTCAAATAGTATTGTTAATCTTCCAGAAGTATTACTTTGTAATCTCATTTGGAATAATACGCGACTACTGTTATTGTCAGCTACTTCAAGCAATAAGCCTTTTGGTGTTTTTCTTATTGCAGACCCAAGATCAACAAAATTGGTAAGATTTGTAATTTGATGAGGATTAAGTTTGAAATAAGTTCCTTTTGCATCAAAGTCAACATATATTAAATTTGCGCCGCCAGTAAACGCCTGCGTTAAGGTTGATAGGAAATGTTTAATAAACACCCCTTCGCCCTTATCAGTTAAGCTTCGCAATTTGTTATCTAATTCCTGTGCGGCAATACCAAATATGTCAGTTAACGCATGATGACGTTGTGTAATAATTTTAGGATCTTCAACTGCGCCTTTTTTCATTTTAGGCTTTTCTTGGTATGCAGTTTTTTCAATTGCGGCATCAGCATCAGCAGTACTAAGTCCTAAAGAACCAAACATAATTCTAATGCCAGCAATTGTAGTACCCGGACTCTGATTTACTTTAGAACTTCCCGATTTAACGCTAAATGTTAAACTAGGCAGTGCTTTCTTTTCATGATGGGACTTACCGTCTGCTCCAACTTCTGGAGGCTTTGATGTATCTAAATATGAAGTTTGAATATCAGTTTTTGCACCACTACCACCTACTAATGCAACCTTGATAGGGTCAACTCTGCCGTTCATTGAAAATATTTTATTATATCGTTTCAGCGCATTATTTTCATTAACAAATTTTAATACGCCTTGAATATTGCCCCATAATTTTGCATCTTTTGGGCTTGCCGCTACTGCTCGCTGGTATGGACCTAACCCTAAATCAACTTTTAAGCTAAGGGTATCTTTTACTTTCTTATTAAAATCAGGAACTTCCTTAAACAATTTAGATACCACAACATCAGTATCGCTTTTTTCTTTTCTTATTAATTCTTTACCAGCATCTAGTTCAGATACTAATGATTTAAGATCATTAAATGTAATTGGTCGATCTTCTCGGTGTGTTAATCTGGCATAGATAGCAACAGATTTCCATAATTCTAATGCAGGTCCGACATTACCGCTTGATTTAGCATCAGCATCAGTAGTAACTTTGGAACCGCCCTGGCCGCCAATATTGGGGTCTTTGAATAATGATCCCAGGCGAACCCCACCGATGTAATGAGGAATTTTACCTACCATTGCACCATGGCCGCCTGGCATAGTTCCAGTTTCGTCATATAATTTTCTTAATGCTTTCAAAGATTGAATCTCTGCACGAGACGCTTTAATAACTATCTCTTTTCCAGTAGATGTCTGAAATAAATCGCCTTTTTCTAATCGACGGATTAATTCATTTAATCGATTTAATTTATAGAAGGTTGCGGCGCTTAAATTGTCTTCGGCTAGGAATTCTTTTGATCGCATAATGTACTATTTACCCAATTCTGGGAACAGTATTTCTTGGATGAAATCCTTAACCATAGCTTCATCTAGCCCTAAACTGGCCATAACCCTAGGGGTATGCGGGTTTTGCTTTTGATAGTGGCAGTATCGATCTTGCGCCATGCTGTAGTTTCTATCTTTATACTGTGTAGTACCTATGTTTTCCAGGTAATAATCTAGGTTATCGAGCCCTAGTTGTATAACTTGTTCTACTTCTTCGTCTGTATTAACAGCACCAATTGCGACCATTGCAGGACTAAAGATCTGCTTGGCCCAATCGGGTAGATTGCGTTCTTTCTTCCAATTCATTTCCTGTACTTTGTTATCAAACCATTCCATCATAAAATGTTCGGGATTACCAGCGTTAGAAAAATCATGGAAAGCACCACTAATCTTGTTTGGTCCGCAGATTACATCAAATCCGTAGATTGGGCTAGGATCGTTTACATGTGGGAATACGCAACAATGCATCATCCATAATTTTTTTGTGTCGCGAGCATCAACTACATCTATATGTGCTCTACGATATTTGTCACTAGTGTATACATGATTAGCCCATGGAAACTTTTTAGCCGCTGGTTCTTCTACTATTGTACCTGTTTGTTGAAACTTATTAATAATTGCCTCAGAACAGGCAATCATTTTATCAAACAGCAAGCTCATCGTTGTATGTGTTCATTAATTTAATAGCCCAATCAAATGCTACATTAGCTTCGTCAGCCATTGAATCATCTAGTTTAGTACGGATCTTTAATTTAAGACCATCAACATCAGCAAACTCTAGGTTGCGATGCGGAGGTGGCAAAATCTTCTTAATCATCTGTCCGCCAAATAAATCACCCATGTGCCATGTGTACATGTGTGCCATAATCTTTTCAGGCTGGCCAGCAAGACTTAGGATGTAGCGACTGTAGTCGATAGTAACTTGGCGTAAGCGGGGGAACTTTTCCTCTAACATTTCAGCGGCATCTTGATACAATTTAAGGCCACGTTCAATTTCAAGCATGTCTAATGATAGACCAGCATCACGGGCAACAGTTTCAATGCTACCGTAAAATACAGATTTTTGATAGGTGTAGTCTGACCACACTGACATGGGCATCTTTTTCTTAAGCACGGCCCGCATGAACGGTGTTGCTTCTGCGGCAGTGTGACTAGCCGATGTTAGTTCTTTTAAGCTCATTCTGCTTCTACCTTAATAACAAGTGGATGCCCTTCTTTGCGAGCAAAGTTTGTAGCTTCTACACCTTTCTGTTCAGCTACTTCATATGTGTAAACTCCAGCAGTGCCTTTGCCTTCGTTGTGAATCTTCATTGTAATATCAACCGCGGCAGCTTCTGAATGACGGAAAATACCAACTAGCATTGCAATAACAAACTCAATAGGAGTCTTATCATCATTGTATGCTACAACTTTAAATTTGCCAGGCTCGCGAGTTGTTGTTTCAGTTGTCGATCGAGTCTTGGTAATTGTTTCTGCCATTTTATATCCTATCTTTGTATATGTATTTAAGAAGTGGGGGTTACTCCCCCACTAGTTTAGGCAACCTTGCTGATTTTTTTCAGTGTTGGTTGAACTGCTTCTACTGCATCTAAAATCTCAATCTTGCGCGGTTTTAATGCGTCGGGTAATACCCGTTCAAGTTTGATTGACAATATTCCGTCTTTGATTTCAGCACCACGTACTTCAGTGTAACGCTCAAGTGTCCAGTCACGAACAAAATCACGTGCGGCTAGGCCACGGTGATGATAGACATGATCTGGGTGAGTTGGTTCAGCGTGTTCGCCCTTGACTATCAATTGATTTTGATTTACTTCAATATCAATTTCATTCTTCTTAAATCCAGCAACGGCGATTTGAATTTCATAATCGTTTTCTCCAAGCTGGATCACGTTGAATGGTGGATAGTTTTGGTTGATTTGGTTTGCAAAACGAGTTTCAAAGTTATTGAAGATTTCGTCAAACCCAACGAATGCTCTGTTTAGAGCGGCGGTGTCGAAGCGTACTAATTGTTGATTTGTCATTTTATTTTCTCCTTAAGCAAAATATGACGTTTGGGCATTGTGCCCTACGTAAGACCCCTAAGGCATCTTACATGATTATTTAGTATACACTTAATCAAAACTTTTGTCAATCTGATCATTATTCATAATAAATACCGAGTTAATGGAGAATCATATGAATTTGTTATTTTTTAGCTGGCTCAGCGGTTTGAATATTGTTGTTGGTATTGCAATGATGTGTTTGCTGATTTCTGGCCCAACCAAAGATTGGCCAAGTCTTAAGAAGATTGGATTTGCTACTATAGCCGCAGGTCTTATTGGACAGGCATTTTTTGTGTTTACTGGCACTTCGTTGAATGCTCCATTTTGGGAACAATTTTGGATACTTAAAGATCTCGGGGCGGCAATCTTTACTATCTCGTTGATCAACACCTGGATCAATCAAAGTAAAAGTTAATTTTATTTTTTAAACACATAAACACCTTCCCACTTTTCTCGTCCTGCTGTTTTATCATTACCTACTCCTGGACGAGTGTTTAGCATCATCTTAATCGTGCCTGTGTGTTTAAATCCTAAACTTTCTGCTGTGCTAATCCAACGGTCTACTACTGCGTATTCTTTATTGCCGTAGCTTTTATAGTCTGCAATATTGGTGGCAAATATTCCATCACTGTTTAATCCTTTATGTATGTTTTTCATTGTAGGAACAACATATCCTTCAAACCATTCATCAAGTGTGGTATACCGTACCATACATTGTGTTGGTTCATCTGAGTACTTTTCTAAGTTAAAATAAGGTGGACTGCTAAATGCTAGATCAATATCATCAGGTTCATATTCCTCACTTACTGATTGTATGACAGTTCCTTTATTACTGGTTGCTTCTCCGATAAGATCATTAAGATAGTTTAAATTGTTAACAGTATCTGTGTTTGGATCTATTCCTGTATAATTATACCGCATCCTACTAGTTGTTATACCTAGTAACCTACCCCCATAGCCTGCAGAGTAATCGTATACTCGTCCCCAAATCGTAGGACATAAGTTTTCTACAATTACTCGAGCATTAAGACTCTTAAAGTTTTGTACATTTTCACCTGTAACTAATTCCAGTGCTCTGCGTAGTGCAGTGGGCTTGACTAGATTTTCACCTTCACGGAAATCAAAACATAATTTAATTGCTCTTTGCAATTTGCGATCATCTAAGAATCTATCCTTAAGACTATTACTTCCCCTGCCCTTAGGTTCGGCAGTCATCATATTTGGAAATAGGAAACGATTAATACTTTGTCCTTGATTGTTTCCTAGACTAATAACATTATTGTTGACTGGATTGGCTGATGTTGTTGACAATTCTCTAATGGCATCAATCACTCCCTTTTCTGTGTAGTATACGATTGGTACGATATTGATACTACGGTATATGTCAAATACCTTCTGAACAGTTCCGACGGGATCTAATTCGTAGACTGACTTGGTAAATGTACCCAACTGGCTGTCTACACTTTCGTAACCTGTAAATCGATCACCCTGTATGCTGTTTGCAACTCCCCAAATTGTATGTAGTTCTTTTATCATTGATCGGCCCACGTCAATGCAAACATAGTTGCATCTTTTGCTTGTTCAAAACGGAAGGCAAATCCTTTTGTGTTTTCCCAGCCGTGTACATGAAACATACCCCCAGGTCGATTGCTACACCATTCATACAGCATATTAGGGCTAAGACGTTTGTTTTCCAAAATTTGATCCCAGGTTATTATAACTTCTGTCCAATTAGGAGGTGGCCATGCTGCAAACTGTATCATACCCACCGCATCACAAACATAGTTCTATCGGCTTCATCACGGAACCAAAACTGTCCGCCACTTACATACCAGCGTAGGTTGGGTGTTATACTGTTAGGTTCACGACCCATAGTATCTTCACACCATGTCTGCATGTCCTTAAACTCAAAGTCCCGCCAGATCCAACCTAGAGGTTCTACACAATAATACTTCTGTCCAAACACTGTACCTTCTGTAATCTCTAATCTAAAACCCTGTGCAAATTGTTCCAAAGTCTTTGCCCAGTTTTTGACTATTGTTGATTTACCTGATTGTCGTGCCATGTTCATATAGAGTCGTCCATCTACTCCTAGTTTATCTATTGCATCTTGTTGCCACTTTGGTAATTTAATAGTCATCTCTCAATATGCCCAACTAATATCAGTTGTCCTATTAGACTCATTGCTTCACTTTGAGTTTTAGCATTCCATAATCGCTGTTCTATGCTTTCTCCCCGATCTCCATCCTCTAGCAGTTGCTTACTGAGCTTTGGAAAATAGTTTAAGAACGCTTGCCCGAAACGATAGTCTGCATTACGCAGAAACTCAAACATGTAATGTTTCTTAAATTGCTCCCAATCATCTGGGGTAATCTTTACACTCATGATCCCCACCGTAAAATAAACATCAGTTTGGACTCTTCATCACAAAATGTTATAACCATCCCCCGGCGAAGGCATCCTCGTTCCCAAAGCCACTTATCGATAATCGGTTCATCATACGATTTATAATCAGCGATCATCGCAGTTAAATTGGTAAAGATAAATTTCAAGATCCCCACCGTAGAATAAACATTGTAGCATCTTTTGAGTCTTCAAACAAGAATGTGCGTCCGTTACGCTTATACTTGCCTTGGCAGTAGTCTGCCAACCAATAGCTGATATCTACAGCGTGGTGGTTATCTATGAAGCGTGGAATGCTAAATTTAGTCCAGCCGTTGCTACACAGCATATCTGCTATAAATTCAAAGTCCATTGCTTCTGACATTTGTTTGCTGAGGTCTTCCGCTAGTTGATCTTCTATATTCACCACGCCCACCTTAAACAATATAGTATAAACTTCTGTTCATCTGTAATATCTAACACCCAACGGCTAGCAACTCCTTCAGGAACAACTTGTCGCTCAGTTCTAATCTCCCAACCATCTCCTACCTTTACAATAGGATCTTCACAATACACTGGATAATGATGTCCTACATTTTCATCAAGCCACTCGATAAGTTCATCTACTCCCCGCTTACCGTGATCAAAAATACGATCGCTAATATTAGCTATTGGCATTATGACCACCTCAAGATAAACATAGTTCTATCTTGTTCTGTTTTAAAAAAGTATTTCTGTTTGCGCCATCCGTCTCCTAACACTGCGGCAATATCGTGGCGCTCTCGAACCCATGCTTTGTTCCATTCGCCTACATTAGCCGTGCACCATGCTTCTACTTCTGGATATGCTTCTTCCGTTGTGGCTTCGTATATTAAGATTGGATTCATGACCACCTTAATACAAACATTAAATGATCCGAAGCATTAAAAAAATATAGTTTGCTACCTTTTCGAAACCACCTATCTGGACGCCCGCCTTCGGGTGGAAAAGAGTCACCAAATGTGTCATAGCACCATTCAACACACTCCTGATTGGCAGACTCTAATTCTACCACATGATATTCGTGTTCTGCTTTTATGCCGGACGGAATCATGCAAATCTCAGTGCCATAATAGTAGCATCATATTGATTGTAAAATTTAAACTTCATCCAATCCTCTGTAAGTTCTGTTTGAAACTTTTCACCAGGTAATCCAAATTGCTCCATTGCCCAAACACAGGCATCGTTCCAATTTTCATGATTGTCTTTAAGTTCCCAAGTTAAGCAAACTGTAGTGGCGTTTTCCAAAGTAGCTTTCATTCTAATTCCTTAACCAAATCTAACACTTTCTTTGCATAATTACCCATAGGCCCTTGCGGGTCCATACGTGCAATATCCTCAAGGCCTGTGTGCATAATCTCTGCTTCTTCTGCCATTTTATAACAACGATTACGCAGATTGCCAGCCTGAGCCCAACTCATTAGCATACCCACTAACTTGCCAATGAGCTGGCCCCAATTGATCATACCTCAAAACTAAAGCTGGGATCAAATAGTTCTGCTTGTTCCTCATAGCCTTTATAACCACGAGGGTTAGTTACCACACGAGTAGTACCAATCATGTAATCAACCGGATCATGCATATGCCCATGAACCCAAGTTTTAATCTGCGGATGATCAAGAATGAACTCAGTTAGGTTGCTGTGATAGCCACCGTTCATATGATAGTCATTGATATACTTCATATTAACGCTGATAGGACTAGGCGCATGGTGACTGACTACTACAACCTTGTCAGTAGGGTGTTCGTCTAAAAAGTCTTTTAACAAGCCCACAGTTTCACGAAACACTTCCGCGGCAAACGCCGGAGTAAACTTATTGGTGTAGTAGCTGTCCCCGTAGGCAGTTTCAACCTTGATGCTGTGTCCATGTTTAATAGCACCATTAAAATCAGCCATGCCCTGTTTAAGCACACTCATAGAGATAGGATCGCCCTTGTTCATATCAGTCCAGAACGTGCCACCAAAGAAATGTACATCCTCAATCTGGCAAGACTCTGCTTCAAGGAAGTAGGCATTGTCAGGCATCAAATTACGAAGCCGTGTAAATGTATCCTCATAGGAGTGATTGTAATGCTCGTGATTACCAGCGATGTAGATGACCTTGTTATATTTGGCAAACTCCTCATCAATAAATCTCTTGTAACGATCTGCTAAGAATGTGTCTTTCTTTTGATGAATAGCACGTTGTAAGTGTCCAGCTTCCATCATATCGCCCGCGGCAATAAGCACATCACCCCCTGGGAGTGTTAGATCTTCAAAATTTAGGTGGCAATCTGAAATTAAGTTAATTTTCATCGTAATCTTTCTGAATTATATAATATAATTGTAACATCATTTTGGTAATTTGTCAATAAATACATATATAATGATCAAGCCAAAAACTCAAGATGCAATCGCCCAAAGTTTGGAAAAACTCAAAACAGAAGGTAACTATCGTGTATTCACAGATATTCTAAGACAGCGTGGGGATTTTCCACATGCTATCTGGTATGGAAAATACAACATCAAAAAGATAACCAACTGGTGCTCAAACGATTATTTGGGCATGGGACAGCATAAGGTAGTAATTGATGCCATGCACACCGCACTGGATACAGCAGGTGCTGGAGCAGGCGGTACCCGTAATATTTCAGGTACTACACACTATCACGTGGCACTAGAACATGAGCTTGCTCGCCTACACGATAAAACATCAGCATTAACATTTACATCAGGATATGTTGCTAATCAAAGTACATTAGCTGTATTGGGACTTATGTTGCCCAACGTACACTATATTAGCGACTCAGAAAATCACAACTCAATGATTGTAGGTATCAAAGCCAGCAAGGTGCCTCGCACTGTGTGGCGCCATAACGATTTAGATCACCTTAAAGAAATCTTAGAAAGCCTAGATAAAACTGTACAGCCTATTATTGCCATGGAAGGAGTTTACTCCATGGACGGAGATAAAGGATGTGTTGCTGACGTATGCGAAATTGCTCGCAGATACGGAGCCATGGTCTACGTAGATGAAGTACACGCTGTTGGCCTATATGGTAAGCGTGGTGCTGGAATTGCTGAAGAACAGTTTTGCGTAGATGGTGTAGATATCATACAAGGCACATTGGCCAAAGCGTTTGGAGTACAGGGCGGTTATATTGCTGGTGTACGTGACTTGGTAGATATGGTACGTTCTTATGCTAACGGCTTTATATTTTCAACTTCAATGAGCCCTGTGTTATGTGCAGGAGCATTGGCCAGCGTAAAATACGTGCAGGACCACCCTTGCCTAAGAGAACAAATTTTCAAAGTTGCTGATGCTACTCGTGAGCATCTTAAGGTTGCGGGCATGGAGGTAAATCCTCTATCAGAAGGCGGACATATTGTACCCGTTATGGTACGTGATGCTGTAAAATGTAAAGCCATATCAGATTGGTTATTAGATGAAAAGTCTATATATGTACAGCCTATTAACTATCCAACCGTAGCCTGGGGAACTGAACGATTACGTTTTACTCCAACACCTAATCACACAGAAGCAGATATCTACTATCTTGCTGAGAGCTTAAAGGAAGCGTTTAATGTCTATGGACAACAATGAATACGTTGAACCACCCGTAGAGTTCAGTAAGAAAGAATTATTGTTAATAATTTCAATAATTATCTTGCTGTATTTTGAATTTAAGTATATGTATATGTGGTGTCACTGGTTTACTAACTGTAGGTAATATTATGGAAAAATTTAAGAAAGCGTGTTGGATGGTATTAGGGTTTATATGTTTAGGCATTGCCTATATTGGAATTGTTACTCCGGGCATTCCATGGTCAACACCAACTGTGGGTGCAGCATTTTGCTTTGCCAAGGGATCAACACGGTGGCACAATTGGATTATGAATCACAAACTATTTGGACCGTTCTTACGTAACTGGGGCGAGAAGCGTGTGTTCCCAACTAAGGCTAAATGGGCTATGGTGCTGACAATGGACAGCAGTTTGATCATCATGTGGTTTACTACGCATAACTGGAAAGCAGTATTAGGACTAGGCGTTGTTATGGCACTGGTTGCAGTTTGGGCAATCAAGTATCCAGGCAGTTTGGAAGAATGGAAGCGCCGCAAGGCCGCTGGCGAAAAGATTGGTTGGTTTAAGTAATTAATTAATGTTTCTTAACTGACTTCATAGCTGGCCTGCGCCTAGTCTTTGGAGTCATTAAATCACGCAGGTGTTCAAGTTCTTTTTGTTGCCTGCGTTTTTTTACGGCTTCTTTTAATTTCTTAAGCACTCTTACCTAACTTGCGGTAAACGTTCTGTACACCTTTGGCCTGCCGAATAGCATCAAACAAAGCATTGTGCTGTTGCGTAGCACTCTTTTCCATCTCTGGATCAGCTAGGTCAAACAGTGTACGAGTATCGCGACAATCATAAAAGTTCCACGGCGGAGTGCGATTAAGTTGGCGATAGATGTCTTCCATCATAATAATATCAAATACACTACCATGACTCCAAACCTTATTACAACCCCATGCAAACTTATGAAACTGTTGAACAGCATCTTCAAGTGGAACACGATTATCTGGACTAAACGCTTCTTCCATAACTGCGGCATCTTGTTTGGCCCACCAGTCTAGAGTGTTAGGATCGATGTCACGCTGAAGTTTATCTTGATCATCTATATTAATTCTAAAGTACAGTTCATCGTAGATTTCCGTGCTAAAGGGATTAAAAGTAACTGCGCCCAAAGTGAGAATTACTGCACGGGGAGTTACTGCCATTGTTTCCAAATCGAACATTAAGTGTTTTGCCATACTATTAGTATAACATCACTTTTGGAAAATTAGTAGAGTTTTGGTGGAAGTTGTTGTGAGCGGATTTGTTTACGTAACCGGGCTTTGGCTGCGCCTTTTTTACGTTTTCTTTTGGTAGTAGGCTTCTCATAAAACAGATTATCTTTAACTGTTTCTAATAGTCCAGAATCATCTATTTTTTTCTTAAATTTGCGAAGTGCCGAATTAAAATTATCGCCCACTTCTACCCTAAGTCCTGATACTATTCTATTGTTGTTTGGATTTTTTGCCATTCTCTTTGTCAAATATTAATACAGCTTTTCCGCCTTCTGCTGTTTCTTTACTTATCCTAATTCCCGTCAACCCACGCTCGGCTAGATCCACAGCTTCAAACTGATAGGGCATAAGCAATTTTTCAATAATCTGCTTAAGGCCGCGGGCATTAGTTTTAAGACCTTTTGCTTGTTCAGCTATAATTTTAAGTGCGGCATCATCAAACTTAAGATCAATACCATCTAACTTGAAAATATATTGGTATTGCTGGATAATACTATTTTTGGGCTCTTTTAAAATAGTAACTAGTTCATCAACACTTAGTTCATTGACATTTACCGTAAGCCCAAAACGACCAACAAACTCTGGAATTAATCCGTAGCTGATTAGGTCTTTAGTGGTAAAATCATCATAGTTTGATGTTTGATCTTTTTTGTTAATTAGTTTGCTGTTGAACCCAATACCGCTAGAATCTTTGCGGCGGCCGATTAGTTTATCTAGTCCAACAAATGCACCTCCACAAATAAACAGGATATTTGTAGTGTCAACTTCAATCATATCACCTTTTGGATGTTTACGCTTATCAGTTGACGGAACACGGATAATACTGCCCTCTACCATTTTAAGTAGAGCTTGTTGTACACCTTCACCTGATACATCGCGGGTAATACTTAGATTCTCACCTTTACGAGCAATTTTGTCAATTTCATCAACATACACAATACCGTGTTGTGCCCGTTCGATATCTCCGTCTGCTACTGTTAACAACCGATTAAGAATACTTTCAACATCATCACCTACATATCCTGCTTCTGTTAATCCAGTAGCATCGCAGATAGCAAATGGTAAATCCAAAAACTCAGCAATCTTCTTGGCCAACATAGTTTTGCCGCAACCAGTGGGTCCTAGCATTAACACATTAGTCTTTTCTAATTTAATATCTTTGCTTGGACTGTAGATACGTTTGTAGTGTTGGGCAACACCTACTGATAATGCTATTTTGGCACGATCTTGTCCAATTACATATTGATCAAGATAATCTTTAATCTTTGACGGATTGAACCGCTTCTTATTATCTATTACTGGGAATTCTTTAACTTTTTCATCATGCAGAATACCAGCGCATAGCTCAATACATTCGTTACATATACCAACGTCAGCACCTACAATGAGTTTTTCCACGTCCTCTTTGTGCTTTCCACAAAAATTACATTCGTGGGCGTCTTTATTCTTTTTGTCCATTAAAGACTCTCTCTAAAAATTGTTCTACGGTGGGCACAAATTGATTATTAATATGACTCATCAATGCTTTAAGATCAGGATTTTGGGTGGTGTAATATACATTAGGCCGTCCTAAAATATAACTCCCCATCATATTTATTATAGCATGATCTGTATCAAAGTTCAAGAACTTTACGTCTGCTCTGTTGAGTGCATATAACAACCAAGGAATATTATTTTCACCTTGGTAATAATAAAAATTAGTTTCTGGATAATCGGTGTGTTCGCCTAACCATTTGCTTGCAGCATCTTGGTCAACTTCACTCATACTTAAGAACAATACGCTGAAATTTGAATTTTCATAAAAGTCTGGCGGAGTAACCAGCGTAATTTTATTGGTCATTGTCTTTATATTGACGGCGACGTGCTGCCTCTAGATATTCTTCTTCACTAATTGCTTTACCAGCTATCTTAGTCCATACTCCACTTTCTGTTTGTTCTTCATTTTGGACATAGGTGCTTTTAATCCTATCAACGATATCTTGTGCATTTCGGCTTTTGGCATCGTATGCTTTGTGATGGTACACTTGTCCATTGACATTTACATATTGACTATCAACAATAGATGCTACTAGTTTTTTTGGTTCAACTTTTGGTTGTTCAACATAATCGCCAGGCCGTTCATCCATTACTAACGGGTTAGGTTCGTCAATAACTAATTCTTCAATCAATTCGTTATCTGTTGGTTGTATGTAACTGGCTGTCAACGGCATCCCTGGTTGTAGGCCCTTGCCACGAAATGGAAACTCTTCATCTGTATCTGGAAATAAAGTTTCTTTAGTAATAACCTTGCCTTTTGGTAACTCGTCCTTAACCATTGTACGAATTAGTTCAATTTGCTCATCAGTTAGCGCACCGTCATCAGGTTCATATGTAGTATATGTGTAATTAGTAATTGGCCCCATTGGTGGAACGATTGGACTAACATAAGTGCCGTCATCAAGGGAACGTGCTACATCTCTAGCACGGTCAAAGAATTCTTCTTCTTCGGGCTCTTGTTTTTTCCTACGTTCGATTTCAAAACTATATTGACTTGCTAACAATAGAATAACAGCCAACGGGTCAAATACAATAACAATTAGGATGATTACCCAACGTACTGCTTTTTCTAAGACATTTTCGTCTGGATTGTCTCCGTAGATAAATGCCGCAATATATTTTATTGGCCCAACTTCAGCTTCGACCTTCCGGACTTCAGCGGCAATCGGAGCTCTCTGCTCATTAATAGTGGCGATTTTCTGCTGGCTCGCTGTGATGTCCGCAAGCAAGCGACCACGGTCTTTCTGCTGGGAGCGACGTATTGCGACAGCTTTGTCCGCCCCACCTTCCGTAGTTGAGCGTGCCATAACTTGGTCCACAGCCTCATCCATCTGCTTGAGTTGTTTGCGACTAGCATCTATATTCTCTCTTTCAGTCTTAATCTTTTCATCATACACCGCAATCTTACTTTGGACGTCACCACTTACTAGACTTTGATCGGTATGTGCTTTTGACAAGTATCCAAAAATGCCCATTGACGTGATCAGCATTAGAATAGCCACTGCGGCTAGTAGATAGCTACGCAACAATCTAGGTGCTTCGTTCCAATATTGCTTGAGCCATACACTAGCAACTAGTTTGCCTACTTCCAGACTGGTTCCCATAATGATAATAGGGATAACACTTGCCGCAAAGATAGCAGTCAATCCACTAACTGAATAGTAAATTGCCACGGCACTGATAAACAGTCCGGAAAATAGAGTAAGGTAGGCCATTAACATAGTAGGATATTTATCGTAATTTTAATGGTAATATTAATTTACAGATGTTTGTCCTACTACAGCGCCTGGTTTTTGCAATGCTTCTGCACGACGAGCCTTATACTCAGCATTTTCTACTGACATTAGATTTAATGTAGACGTGCCTTCTGGAGTAACTACTGATACACTAGCCCCAGATAATGGAGTAACTGTTACCGGCCTTGGAGCGATCTCTTTGTCTAACTCCCGTTGATTAGCTTCATCACCAGATACGTTTTGATTCTCACGTTGTAGTTTTTCTTTGAGCAAACGGTTAGTATCGCCCAACGGGTAACGTAACAGAACAAAGGTACGATAGTTACGATTCTCTGGAAGAATAGTAGTATCTTCGATTGTGTAGCCAGTCAATGAGGTATTAGCAATAACTTTCTTAACTGTTATGCTAGTCTTGTCGTTAACTACAGAGCCAGCATTGTCATTCTTTTGTTGTTTGATCAACGCATTAGCAACACCGTTAAGTGTATCTGCCAATTTAAGTTGAGCATCTAACAATGCCTTTTCTCGACTCATTGCCAAATCTGAACTAGTAGCAGTTCCAACAAACCACATGTTATCTTCTGTTGGAGCCGGCGGCTTAACATACCAACCTGGCATATTGATTGCTACATTGCCTGCGGTTTGGATTGTTTGATCTTTACCTGCTACGGGACCGGTTGAACTACAACCAGCGATTAATGTTACAACTGCACCTACAATAATTAAATGTTTCATGATTTTTCCTTACTTGTTAATAAAGCCCTTGATTGGTAATGCTACTAAAACGAAGGTTCGAAACTTTGTTCCTTCTGCTACATGCTTAACTTCTTTAACTTCCACACCACTCATGTCAACGGATTTACAACTAGCAGATAAATTCACCTGACTAAAATCACTAAACTTTCGATCGGTTTCTGTACGATTGATTTGAGTTCGTTGACTTGCAATACCACCAGCCGTCATACAAATCTTACTGTATGCTATAACTTTAGCTGTATAGTCTGCCATATTCCAATCAGCATTAACAGCAGTACCAATCCCATAGATCATTCCTTCTTCATTTGGTGGATTCATCATCCACTGTGGTGCTGAGGCGATTGCTTGAACAACATTGGCATGTGCCTGTTGCTCTTGCTGTTCTTTGAGAGTGCTACATGCAGTCAGCGCAATTAAGATAGGTAGTAAAACTACTGATCTCACTTTGCTGCCTCTTTGGAAACTTCTTGAACTTTGGCAAGTCCATTGTCAAATATACGAGCCATACCACTAAAGCCCACTGTGACAATCATAATACCAAAAACTGTACCTAAAATAAAACCTTTCATAACTAACTCCTCTGTGTGTGTACTATATGTATAGTATAACTTGGTTTTGCCTATTTGTCAACCACTATCTACGCATTTTGGAAATATCAACTGCTTCTTCGTCCGAAAAGATTGGTACAGCGTTACTCTTGTGCATCGTTCCAATACCTTTTACTTTGGTACCAGTATAGGATTGATTTGGAGCGGTGGTACAAGGTACCCAACCCGTATCACGACTTGCAATATAATCTGTTTCTCTTCCAGGTGGAATCTTTGGATTAACTGCTTTGGATATTACCGGAGCGGATAATGCTCGTTTCCGTTTCTTATCCTCTGCTTCAATTCCCCACTGCTTTTGAAGAGCTTTCCAATCAGCATCGAGCTTTTCGGCTTTGGCTTTCGCTTCGGCACTTGCCCATTTCTTTGGACCTTTCTTCTTACCCGTAGTAGACAACCACGGACCTTCAAGATGCATTGTCATAGTCGTTCTATCAACATTAAAAATAAAGCCATTGTGAGAGCAATCTCAACATGTCCCATTAACGCTATACCGGCTACAATAAGCCAAGCCATAATTATACTGTAGCTTTAACAGGTTCAGCAATTTCAACGTGAACCTTACGGGTCAACATAACTTGTGCCTGTACTTTCTTTGGTAAACCAGTAAATCGTAGGATAGTACCATCTGGGGCAATTTTGAATGATCCGGCAACTACCCAAATCTGATTGCCACTAGCTTCAATACCGGCTAATTTACGGACAACACCGTTTAATACACCTGCTTGTGTTTCTTTACCAATGTTCCAATGATAGCTGGATTTATTGCCTTGCCAATTTTGTTCACTACCTGAATTGGTTAAACAAAACTTCTTTACTGCTTCGATTGTATCAAATGCGTTCATCTTACTTCTCCTGTGTGTTTAAAATTTACTACATACATAGTATATGGCAAAACCTGGTATAAAGCAAGAACTAATTTTACCAAATAAATACATTACAGAACACACACACATTTTGGACAATTAAAATATGGCAGAACTTACTACAATTCTAACACTTACCGGACACGACGACCCTATAATAGCATGGGCCGCACAACGAGCACTCCAAATTGTCCAAAATAGGCATATTGGTGCAATAAGCCCAAACGAAGCTGTAGAAGCATTACGGACTCTAGTTCAACAAACTGATTGGTCTATATCCGATAGTGATCCAAATGATCGAGTGCTAATTGACGATGCTATCGAGAACTTAATATTAGTTGTTAGTGCTGTATAGTAATTAGATTATCTTTGAATATTTTCCAACAATGCTCCCAAGACCACTGTTTGCTGGCTTTCTTTACTTGTTTTCTATCTAACTTTAGACATTGGTTAACTGCGTAAGGTAGATCCCAACTCATATACCCGTTTACACCCTGTTCAATAATATCAATCGGACCCGCAACAGGAAAAGCCGCAACAGGAGTACCGCGGGCCATTGCTTCGACTATGACTAGCCCAAAGGTATCGGCCTGGCTAGGGAATACAAATACATCAGCTTGGTAGTACCAATCAACTAATGCTTGCCCTTGCTGATATCCTAGAAACTTTGCACGTGGTAATAGTTCTCGGGCCCGACTCATATAAGGACCATCCCCAACAATGACCAACAGGTAATCGTCTTGTAGGTTTACCAGCTGATCTAAACCTTTCTCAGCACTGACGCGGCCAACACTCAAGACCATAGGACGTTTTCTTTTTCGTGGACCTTTGAAGCTAGGTTTGATAGTACGGTCAACACCACGCGACCAAACTACAAGATTTTGGAATCCGTGAGCTTCTAGATCTTTACGTATTGTTTCTGTAGTAACTAACACACGGTGGCTATTCTTATGAAACCAACGTAGGTACCAATATGTCCACCTTGCGGGAATACGATACATTGTCTTTAGGAATTTTGGAAAGTCTGTATGATAAGAAGTATTGTATGGTACGTTGTTGCGCTCACACCACCAGCGGGCAAATAAGCCTACCGGCCCTTCCGTAGCGATGTGAATATAATCCGGCTGTATCGCCTTAATTTTCTTACTGATGCCCCACGGCCACGAGAGTTTAACTTCAGGGTAACCAGGGCAATCACGATGAGGGAACTGCCCGGGATCAAGATAAACAACACTATACCCGTTATCACTAGCGTGGCTTTCCACGTTTTTGAAAGTTGTGACCACACCATTGATTTGATCCTGTAGGTTGTCTGTTACGATTAAGATTTTTTTACACATTGAGTAGTTACCTTAAAACTATCGAACTTTAGCTGATATTGAACTGATGCACGGGCTTGCTCACACGCTTGCTCTGTAGGGAACTCAATGCTTACTTTTCCCGGTACGTCCTGAGGATTGTTTACGTGTATTGCCAAAAGTACTAGTATCCACATCGTCGTGCTCCTTAGTCCATGTTACTATTTCCCAACGCCCATCATGGTGTTCTACTAAGGCAGTCATTGATTCTACCCAGTCGCCATCGTTCATATAAATTATACCGTCTATATCTTTAATTTCTGCGTGATGTATATGACCACAAATAACACCATCAAATCCACGCTTCTTACAATAGACAGCAAGATTCTTTTCAAATTGGAATATAAAATCTGCGGCTTTCTTAACTTTGTTCTTTAAGTATTTGCTTAATGACCAGTAGCCCAATCTCAACTTGTGACGGACAGCATTGAACTTTGAATTTAAGTCTAGGACAAAATCGTATAGCTTGTCACCTAAGAATGCTAACCACGGAGCAAGACGAGTAATGCCGTCAAATAGATCGCCATGTGTTACTAGATAGTGCTTGCCATCTGCTCCGATATGCTCTGCGTGATTTACAACTTCAATAAGCCCAAAGCCAATGCCTAAGGGTATTAGTGGTCTTAAGAACTCATCGTGATTGCCTGCCACATAAATTACACGGGTACCACGTTTAGCGTGTCCCATAATACGACGGACCACATTGGTATGGCTTTGTTTCCAGCGCCATTTGTTCTGTTGAATTTTCCACGCATCTATGATGTCACCTACTAGGTAGAGTGTGTCGCATGAGTTATTTTTGAGGAAATTATTTAATTGTTCGGCTTTACAATCTCTAGTGCCTAAGTGTACATCCGAGATAAAAATAGAGCGATAAGTTTTGGCTGTCATACCATTATTTATCGCTCTATGTTGTCCTGCAGTATTACAGTAAGATTAAATCTGTACTACTGTCCATTTGTGTGTAAATGCTTTACCTTCGGCCTTGTGTTTGAAGATTTTAGCAAACTGTTTTTTCTTTAGTTCGATCATTTTATCGGCATTGTGGTCGATGCAAGCCTGATACATTTTAGCAACTAGTTTCTTTTGTTTCATAACCCATCTCCTTGTAATATAAGTGTAACATATATACTTATAAAAAACAAGAAAAAATTAGATTACAGTCAAAAGAATAGGAACCTAAGTTCCTATGCTGATTACGGGTTCCAGCGACACCCTATCTTGTGTCCGATTTATTATTTAATCATTAACTGATTACATAATGATTACTACATTATATAATAATCTTCCTTGCCTACACCGCAATCTGGACATTCAAAAGTTTCCGGTAATGATTCCCAGGCGCCTTCTACTGCTTCATCGTGAACGTGGCCACAGACCACACAAATATGCTGTTCCATTATAGACCTCCTAATACTGTTTTATAAGCATCTGCATGACGCTGTTCTACACCCTTGAGTGCTTTGAAACGCTTTTCTGCTTTGGCTAATACTACTTTAAATTGTTCAGCGTGTTCTTGTGATTCGGCTACTTGTTCTGTAAATTCACGGGTAGCAGATACATTACCTTCCTCAACAGCATCAGCTTCGAACTTTGGATACATTTGAGTAAACTCATATGTTTCACCTTCAATTGCTTTTAACAAGCATTCTCTAGTATTTGGCTTGCCAATGAGTAATTCCAAATGGCCCCAGGCGTGTAGTAATTCTTGGTCTGCGGTATGCTCAAAATGTTTGGCTACTTCTTCGTAACCTTCTGCACGGGCGATCCGGGCAAAATAGCGGTACTTGATATGAGCTTGTGACTCACCGGCTAATGCCGACTCAAGATTTTTGATTGTAACTGACATAAATTCTCCTTGTGTGTGTTTTAAGTCTTAAAAAACCTCACCGTACAGCTACGCTTGCAGAGGGTGAGGCCGTATTTCTTAATTATTACCAATTACTTCCAAATCAACACGACGGTTAAGGGCACGACCTTCAGCTGTAGCATTTGAAGCTACTGGTTTGCTCTTACCTTTTGATTCTGTGTAGATGCGATCAGCCGGAACACCTTTACTTACTAAGTATGCCTTAACTGATTCTGCACGACGTTGGCCCAATGCTAAGTTGTATTCAGTAGTTCCAACTGAATCAGTGTTACCAATGGCAACTACTACTTCTAGTTTGAATCCACTAATGCCTGCGGCAACCTTATCCAATACTGCTTTACCTTCTGGCTTCAATGCTGACTTATCAAAGTCAAACAATGTATCAGCTTGTAGGGTAATCTTAGATTGCTTAACCGCAGGAGCAACGGCAACTAACGCACCATCACAACCTTTAGCGGCAGTTGCAGGAGTCCATCCGCTATCACGCCAGCATAATGAACCGTCGCTGTTGCGCCACTGTAATGTACCATCACCGTTCTGCCAGTTGTCTGACGCAAAGGTTGATGTTGCTATTAATGCTAATAATACTAATAATGATTTCTTCATGTTATATCCTGTGTAATAACAAAGGGGCCGAAGCCCCCTTGCTTATATCTAATCAACGATTAGAATGTGTGACGTACACCCATTGCGTACTGGTTAGCACCAGCGGCGCCATTGCTTGTTGATGAAGTTTGGTTTGAACCAAAAATCGCATACAAGTTAGTACGCTTGCTTAGGTAGTAGTTGCTTCCTAACTGATAGCCAACAAAGTTAGCTGTAGGTTGGTTAGCACCAAATGCTGTTACTTTACCATTACCTACTGATGCCCAGCCTTCAACACGTGGAGTGATGTAAGCACGAACACCGATCTGTTGACCTTGACGTTTAGCAAACTGTGAACTATCAATAGTTGAAGTTGCTTTGTTGCTGATCCATGAAGCATAAGCCTTTAGGATGCCGAAGTCATAAGTTGCACCAGCATAAGTCTGAGCATCTTTGGAATTCACTGAATCAGTGTTACCATATGCGTTAACTGCTGGGAATGAATAACTAGCGGCTGTTTGCTGTGTCTTGAAATTCTGATATGCCAATGTAGCATACAATTTTTTCCAAGTGTAATCAGCATTCAAACCATAACCACCTTGATTGTCTCTACCACCTTGGTATTGAGCATTCTGTGTTGTGTTCTGGTTATTCTGAGCGGCCATAGCACCTACAGTGAAGCCATAGAATGAATCAGTTTTTGCTGTGATTGCATTGCTTGAACGACTTGTAAATGAGTTATTGCTAACACCATCTGTACCGTTAGCGGCGTAGATTACGCTACCAACAACGTTGTTCATTGCACCTGGATCAGTTGCGGCTACAGCATTGTATACTGGAGTAAACTGTGTACCAAGAGCCACTTGACCGTACCCTGCTTGCTTGATTCCAACAAATGTTTGACGGTTAACTAAACCACCAGTGTTGTTTTCATTGTAGCGAGCGCCGCCGGACAAATTTTGATCCTGTGGATACAATTGGAATTCAGCTGTGAAGAAAGCAGATGTGCCGCTACCTAAGTCTTCTGAACCTTTAATGCCTAGACGGCTTGAAGATTCTGCTGATTGACCAAACTTGTTGGTCTGAGCTTTTTGAACGCCGGTCAACGGAGTGCTGACACGCTCGGAAATGCCTGTGTAACCTACGTCCAATAGACCGTACATAGTTACGCTGGATTGAGCCTGAGCGGCACTAATACCAGTTACTGCTAATACTGCTAATAATAGCTTTTTCATTGTTTTAATTCCTTTTAATATTTGTAAAAACGTACCATTGCTGATACATCCTACTATATTATATATTCAAGTTAGAGCTTGTGTCAAGTAAATTTGGCTCACAAATTATTGGAGGAAATGCTTGGTTATCAGGTAACTTATACTGCTAAACAACACGGCAATTATTGCTGTACCCCAAGATATTAATCTTGCGTTATGCTCTGCAAATGTCTTTTTTAATTCTGCTATTTCCTTATCAATATTTTCAAATCGTAGTTCGACAGCCTTGTCTTTCTCTACCCGAACTTCAAGATGGTTAACAAGACTACGTTTTTCAAAATTAATATCTGTTGGCATTTTATCTCCACATCTGCACAACGAGTAATAGCACATAGAATGCAAGAATAGACACAACAATAATAGGGTGGACTATGATCATCGTGCCTAATTTTTCCATTGTTTTTAATATCCCCTCCACTAGTTTTATCATGTTATTCTCCCTTCTTAGTTGGACAAGCGTACCCGGTTACCTCCAATGCTTGTCTGTTGTCTGGATCAGTACACATCAACGCTAACGACGCCGCCTGCATTCCCATGTTCCAAAATTCACGAGCATTCTTTAATCGCTTACAATCATTATCCACATAAGTCGACCCCCCACCTATACCAAATCCGGCCATAACAACTGAACCGGATGTTGACCCCATACAAGTATCGTTACTGGTTGTTAACAATGTTGTACCCATTTGTGGTACATTGCGAATTGTTGTACTAC
>SESB01000338.1_pt1 | contig 34586 bp, 9 predicted proteins | sample 3171441 | NCBI WGS metagenome assembly SESB01 (sample SAMN06051867, study PRJNA518727) | freshwater metagenome | biome: subpolar coniferous forest; feature: holomictic lake; material: water; isolation source: holomictic Lake 227, 6 m depth | place: Canada: near Kenora, Ontario | collected 2014-07-08... | reverse complement strand
ATTGACCCAGTTATAGCTTGTTCCCGGGACAAATCCCGTGAAATGGATGGCAGCCGCAGTTGACTGGTGGCACAGCACCTGGCTGGCCAGGGCATTCACCGTGGGAATGGGATTCACGGTAATGGCGAAGGTGGTAACTGGTCCGCTGCACGACAATCCACCGTTTGTGAAGGTTGGCATAACGGTGATGGTCGCTGTTATAGGGGCATTGGAAATATTCGTTGCCGTGAAGGATGAAATGTCACCGCTGCCGCTTGCGGCCAGCCCGATGGAGGTATTGTCGTTGCTCCAGGTGAAGGTGGTTCCCGCAACATCCGAAGAGAAAAGAACAGGCGAAGTGAGGGCATTATGGCAAACAACCTGGCTTGCAACCGGGTTGACGGCCGGTATCGGGTTGATCGTGAAGGTAAATGCCGAAGGGGTGCCGGTACAGGTTTTGGAAAGGTTCGTATAGGCCGGCGTTACGGTAATCGCTGCTGTTACCGGTAAATTGGTGGTGTTGGTAACCATAAAGGAGGAGATATCCCCGGTTCCGCTGGCTGCCAGTCCGATGGTAGGATCAGAATTTGACCAGTTGTACAAGGTGCCAGTTACATTACCTGAGAAATGAATCGCGGTTGAAGAACCCTGGTGGCATATTACCTGGTTGGCAATGCTGTTGACTGCAGGGAGGGGATTGACGGTAATGGTAAAGGAGGTTGGCGATCCCGTGCAGGTGGTTCCCGCGTTGGTAAAGGAGGGTATAACGGTGATGGTTGCGGTTTCCGGGGCAGTCGTGAGATTGGTGGCGGTAAACGGTGAAATATCGCCTGTTCCGCTGGCGGCCAGTCCGATGAGGGGATTGTCGTTGGTCCATGAATAGGTGGTTCCTGTGACATTGGCAGAGAACTGGATCAACGTTGTTAATTCATTGTGGCAGAATACTTTATTGGGTGACGTACTGATAACGGGTTTCGGATTGACCGTGATATTGAACGTTACGGGTGTTCCGGTGCAGGTCAGCCCGGTATAGTCGTAAGCCGGTGTTACCGTAACTGTTGCCGTTTGCACGGCAGGGGTGGTATTGGCAACGGTAAAGGGAGCAATATCCCCCGTTCCGCCGGCGGCCAGGCCAATGGAGGTGTTGCTATTGGACCACGAATAGGTTGTTCCTGTCATGGAGCCCGTGAACTGAATCAGGGATGTCTGGCCATCCGGGCAAAGAACCTGGTTCAACACAGGGTTAACGGTCGGGGATGCATTGACGGTAACGGGATAGATGGCCGGGGCATCAGAGGTACACAGGGAAACCGGGTCGGTATAATTCACCTTGATGTCATAGGTTCCCACGGCATTCCAGGTCACGGTGACGAAATTTGTGCTGCTTGTCCCGCCTGCCGTAGGAGTTGCCTGGGGAGGGATGGTCCATGCATAGTTGATCTTTCCCGGCTGCGTAGTGTAGGTCCTGCCGGGAACTCCCACGCAGGATGGATTATCTCCCGTGATGACAGGCACTGGCTGCGGATCAACAGAAACGGTTACATTGGTTGGAGTGGCTGCGCTGCACAGGGTTGCCGGGATGGTATAACTTACACCCACCACATTGGGCCCCAGGGTGTTGAAATCGATGGTGGCAGTGTTGCTGGTGGAGGTTCCCCCGGCCACAAGGTTGGCCCCCGGGGGGATGCTCCACACATAGGAAGCCTGCCCCGGCTCGGTGGTATATACAAGGGCTGGCCCGTTCACGCAGGAGGCTGCAGGACCCGTCAGCGTTGGTACCGGCGTGGCCGGGATGATGATGGTATGGGTGCTGGTGGCGGTACATCCCTCTGTCGAATAAGAGGTTAGGGTCACCACATAGCTGCCCGGGGTGGCATACACATGCGTGGGGGTGGATGATCCGGTCACCACCGGGGTTGCATCCCCGAAATTCCAGTGCCAGTCAACAACGGCATTCTGGTTGATGGTGGAGGCATCGGTGAACGAACTGGCTTGTCCCGCACAGTTAGGGACAAAGGTAAAATCGGAATTGATGACCGTATATACGATCTGCTGTGCCAGCCCTGTCACGGTGCATCCGTTGTAGGCGGTAAGGTCCACATAATAGTAATCGCCCGGGCCGGGGTTGGAGACCGTGATCGTTTGCGTGTTTCCGCCGATGGGAGGGCCCCACGATCCCGGTCCGTACCAGGAGTAGGTCTGGAACCCGGGAGGGGCGGTCAGGGTGGCCGTCGTATTCCCGGCGCATAAGCCGATCTGCAGGTTGATCTTGCTGCAATAGGCCGAGATGTAGGCATAGCCATAATGCCCGCCCGGCTTGCAGTCCTTCGTGGTAAATACAACCTTAATGGTTTGACCAACATAGGGAGCCAGGTTCATGCCCACGGTTTTCCAGTCGGTATAAAAGACAGGGGTGGCGGTTCCGCACTGGTGCCAGCCGGGCAATCCGGGCTGGGCATACACATAATAATAACCACACGTCGGATCAATCTGGACATTGGTGTTGGCATCGCGGATGTCGATCTCGAAACTTGGCTGTTTGTCGGGGGGATGCGAACTAACCTGACCCTGCTGCAGTACAACGGCATACCTGTATATAAACAGGTAGTTCAGTTCGTTCACCGTAAGCACATAGGACAACTGTTCGGCCCATCCCGGGTCAAACCCGGTAACGGCGTCATTCCCAAGGCGTGCTGAAAATGCCTCCCCTGGGAAAACCGTCGTAAGCCCTGCCGATTCACAAACGGTGTTGGGATCCTGGGTTCCGGGAGCGGGGATGATCAGGTGACGTTCATTCGGGGCAATGGTGTAAAAACCAGCCGTTTCGCAGGGTGTCGCAAAGTGGCCGTAACAGCCGGTCCAGTTATTAAAGGTTCCCTGGGAGAAATTTGAATTGGGACAGTTGGTCCCCAGGTTTTGTCCAAAGATGCCCTGGACAAGCACCAGGGAGGTGAAAACCAGGGTGATGATAAAACTGATCAAACCTGATCCGGAAAAGACAGAATACTTTGCCATCCCTGTAAAATTAATCAAATTTCCCGCGATACCGCGAAAAATTATGGGGTATCCTTAATACACCTCACAGGGAAAGCGTTGCCACGGCTTCCGTCATAGCGGGATGTGCTGGGATTGAATGTATTAACACCCCTGGCCAGGGCACGGTCTGTTCCGAAAGCAGTGGAGGTCCAGTACATTGTGGCTGTAAGTGAACCGGATGTAAAACTCCAGGTATTGTTCAGGTAATAGAATCCTTTGAGCAGGGCTAAAAACCCGGGATTCAGCAGGGGGTCCTTCATGAAGCTTCCTGATAATGCATCCGCAGGGATAATGCCTGCCAGCGAGATATTGTTGACCAATACCTGCCATTCGGCATCCGAAGGGACATGCCATTCGGGGGGACAGATACCCTGGTTTGCCGAAGTGGAGGCGTAACGCAGCAGTTCATCCCACTGGTACAAGCCGCCATACTGGGAACAGGTGGCATCTGAAGGAAGACAGTATTTCTCATTGATGCAATTGTCGGTCTGCGGCAGAGTCTGCGAATCAATGGTGGTTCCGTAGGCAAGGTTCTCTTCCATCCAGCACCTTCCGCCAATCATCGAGGTTTTATAGGTTTTGCCGTCGCGGATATCGGTGAGCAGACCGCCGCAGCTGAAGGAGGTGTTTATGACATTGATGGTTACCGGTCCGGCACTCGCTGAACAACCATAATTATTGGTGAAGGTATAGGTTATCGGGTAAGAGCCGGTGATGGCGCCAAATGGATCGAATTCGTAATTTCCTGTCAGGGCATTAAAGCTGACCCTGTTGCCGGTGAAAACCCCCTGCCCCTGGAGCACGGGGGAGGCTCCTCTCAGCACGAACTTCTTGGCATTGGGTGTTGTGAGAAGGTCAAAACAGGCATTGAACGCCGGTATTGGCTTCGGGTGAATGGTGAGCGTATGGGTCGAAGAGGCAACACAGGAGGTGGTATTGTTGGTACCGGTGACCGAGATGGTTGCGGAACCAAAGGTTTGCCAGTCAATCGTAACCGAATTGGTGCCTTGTCCGCCGCTGACCACACCGCGCCCGGCAGGGGCGACCGACCAGGCGAATCCGCAGAGGGGATCGAAGGGAACTTCATAAATGTGCGAAGCACTCTCGCAATTGGGACCCGTGCCTTCGGTGATCGTCGTATTGGGCAGCACGTTTACGGTTACAGGAATCTGCTTGTCAGGATAACCGGGACAACCCAGGCTGTTGACATAGTTCACCTGGATCCATTGTGTTCCGGTAGTATTCCAGGTCACGGTGGCTGTTGAATTCCCGTTTCCGCCGCCGGCAGTGATGCTGCCTCCTGAAATTGCCCAGGTATAGGTCGACATGCCGGGGTCGGTCAGATAAACGTTGCCGGGATACCCGTCGCAAACCACCTGGGGGCCTGTAAGCGTCGGGATCGGCCGCTGCTGAAGGATTACATGATATAGGGCTGTGGCCTGAAGACAACCGGTTGCATCAATGGTCTCGGTAACAGTAAGCGTTCCCGGTGAAGCCGTATAGGGGCCCCAGGTGACGGTCACGGTATTGGTGTTGGCATTGGTCACACTGGATGCTCCCGTGACGGTCCAGGCGTAAGAATGCCCGGGCACCGAAGGTGTTGTATAACTCACGTTGGGCTGCAGTTCGCACACGAGGGTGCTTCCGCTGATAACCGGGGTTGGCAGCGGGTTGACATTGATCTTGTAATCGGTCGTTGCACCGGCACAGGTTGGGCCTCCGGTAAAGGATGGCGTGATGTGATAGGTTACAAATCCAGTGTTTCCCGGGGGGATGAACAGGGTCTGGGTCGGGATGAAATCTCCGCCGGTGGTGGTAAATCCTGAAATGGGCGATACCGTCGAGGCTGTCCAGGCAAAGGTGGTGCCAAGTACGTTGGAGGTCAGGTTTACCAGGGTGCTGGTACCGCCCGAACAGATGGTCTGGTCAATAGGCCAGTTGGTAACTGTCGGACTGGGATTCACCGTCACGGTATGGGTGGCCGTAGTCCCGGGACACCCGCTGAAGGAGGAGGTAATCGTATAGGTAACGGTTTGTTGCGTATTGGTCACATTGGTGAAGGTCACCGATGGGATTGGGTTGGTCGTGCCGGGTGTTACGGGGCATGGATTCACATTCCCGACAGGACAGGTTGCAGACCAGGCATAGACCGTGCCGGCAACTGTGGAGTTCAGGGGAATTGCCGCGGTAGGCGTAACTGAACAGATCGATTGGCCTGCGGAGCAGGAAATAATCGGTACCGGGTTCACATTCACCGAAAATGCGGTTGGCGGGCCCGCGCACCCATAGGCATGCGGCGTGACGGTGTAGGTCACTGTTGCAACCGTGCTGATGTTATTGGTCAGCAAATCGTTGATGGTCGTGGTGTTGGTCAGCTGCGGCGTCGTAAACCCGGTTACGGAGCCAACGGGAGCACAGGCGGCAGTCCAGGTGAAATCGCTGCCGGTTACATCCGACAACAGGGTGACGTTGAAGGTCGTCGCGGAACAAATGGGCAGGGGAGCCGTATTTGTAAGATGTGGCGTAGGATTAACGGTTACAATGACACTCTTGGGAGTACCGGTGCAGCTGTTGACGGTCGGTGTAATGACATAGGTGACCGCCACCGGGCTGGTTGTGGAATTAACAAGCGTTTCAGTGATCGCAGCCCCGGCGCCGCCTCCGGTTGCCGGCGTGATGCCGGGAACGGCTGCCCTTGACCATGTGTACGACGGTGTTGGCAGGGAGCTGCTGCTGGTAATATTATAGGTGTTGGAGACGTTGTTGCACCAGTTTCCGGTCGATGGGCTGGTAATGACCGATGTCGGGTTCACCGTTACAAAGATGCTCTTGGGAGTACCGGCACAGCCGTTCACTGACGGGATGATCACATAGGTAACCACGACAGGATCGGTGGTGGCATTGACCAGGGTCTCCGTAATGGAGGCCCCGTTTCCGGCCCCGGTCAGCGGGGTTATCCCGGCTACCGTTGCCCGCGTCCATGAATAGGCGGGCGTCGGCGCTGTACTGCTGCTGGTGATGTTATAGGTGTTGGAAATATTGTTGCACCAGTTCACGGTGGCGGTACTGTTTACGATAGCCGTTGGGTTAACCGTTACGGAGATATTTTTCGGTGTTCCGGTGCATCCGTTTACCGATGGGGTGATCACATAGGTCACCACGATGGGATCGGTGGTAGAATTGACCAGGGTCTCGGTAATGGCAGCCCCGGCGCCTGCGCCGGTGGCCGGGGTGATGCCGGGTACGGCAGCCCTGCTCCACGTATATGCTGGAAGCGGGCTGGTACTGCTGCTGCTGATATTATAGGTGTTCGGCATGTTGTTGCACCAGTTTACCGTTACCGGGCTGGTAACCACGGCAGTCGGGTTAACGGTAACCACCGCATCATAGGTCGTCCCGCTACAGCCGTTTACGGTAGGCGTGATCAGGTAATGTACCGCGATCGGATCGGTGGTTGAATTCACCAGCGTTTCGGAGATGGTTGCACCGGCGCCGGCCCCCGTGGCTGGGGTAATACCGAAAACAGAGGCCCTGGTCCATGCGTAGGTTGGCGTGGGAGCATTACTGCTGCTGGTGATGTTATAGCTGTTCTGAACACTGTTGCACCAGTTGGCCGTGGCCGGACTGGTGATAACGGCGGTCGGATTCACGGTGATATTGATGTCCTTGGGGGTGCCGTCACACCCGTTGATGGTGGGTGTGATCGTATAGGTAACCACAACAGGATTGACAGTGTTGTTGTTCAGCGTTTCATTGATGGCGGCTCCTGTACCCGATCCTGCCGTGTTGGTGATGCCCGCCACAACAGGCCGGATCCATGTAAACACCGGTGTGGGAGTGGTACTGCTGGTGATGTTGTAGGTGTTTAAAATATTGTTGCACCAGTTGGCCGATACAGGGCTGGTAATGACCGCCGTGGGGTTCACGGTAACAGCGATGTTGGCCGGCGTCCCCGGGAATCCTCCCACCACTGGGGTGATCACATAGATCACCACAACAGGATCGGTCGTCGTATTCACCAGGGTTTCTGTAATGACGGAACCTGTGCCGGAACCCGGAGGATTGGAGATGCCGGGAACGGCTGCCCTTGTCCAGTTATAGGTTGGGGGAGGTACCGTGGTACTGGTGATGGTATAGCTGTTGGAAACGTTGTTGCACCAGTTGGCTGTCGGCGGACTGGTAATGACGGAGGTCGGGTTTACTGTCACGGCCAGGTCGAAAGTTGTGCCGACACAGCCATTCACCGTGGGGGTGATCAGGTAATGAACCACGATCGGGTCGGGTGTCGAATTCACCAGGGTTTCGGTGATTACGGCGCCAACGCCGGCTCCGGTGGCCGGGGTAATCCCGGCAACTGCACCCCGGTTCCACACATAGGAAGGTGCGGGCGTAGTGGTACTGCTGGTGATATTGTAGGTGTTGGAAACATTGTTCGCCCAGTTTGCCGTAGCAGGGCTGGTAACTACCGCGGTCGGGTTCACAGTCACGGAAACATTCTGGGGTGTCCCGTTGCAACTGTTTACGGTTGGCGTGATCACGTAGGTCACTACAACCGGGTTGGGTGTGGAATTTACCAGTGTTTCCGTAATGGCAGAACCGGAACCTGCTCCTGTAGCCGGCGTGATTCCAGGCATTGCGGACCGGGTCCAGCTGTACGACGGGATCGGAACGGAACTGCTGCTGGTAATGTTGTAGGTGTTCTGGAGGTTGTTGCACCAGTTGGCAGTAACGGGGCTGGTAATGACGGAGGTCGGGTTTACCGTCACGGTGACATTTTTGGTGGTACCGGTACAGCCGTTCACGGTCGGGGTGATCACATAAACCACCGAAATCGGATCGGTCGTTGAGTTCACGAGTGTTTCAGTGATGGCGGCCGTTGTACCGGAATTGGTCAGCGGCGTGATGCCTGCAACCGGCGCCCTTGACCATGCATAGGCAGGTGTCGGGAGTGTGCTGCTGCTGGTGATGTTATACGTGTTTGGCGTGTTGTTGCACCAGTTGACCAAGGCGGCGCTGGTAATCACGGCAATCGGGTTGACCGTTACATCAACAAATTTCTGGGTGCCTGCGCATCCGTTTACCGTTGGCGTAATAACGTAGGTTACCACGATCGGGTTGGCGGTAATGTTGAAAAGCGTCTCGGTGATGGCGGCGCCGCTGCCCGAACCCGGAGGGTTGGTGATACCTGCAACCGCCGACCTGGTCCAGGTAAATACCGGGGCGGGGAGTGTACTGGTGCTGGTTGTGTTGTAGGTGTTGGGCACATTGCTGCACCAGTTGGCAGTTGCGGGGCTGTTGATCACCGCGGTCGGGTTCACGGTGACGGCGATGTCGGAGGGGGTGCCGGTACATCCGTTCACGGTTGGGGTGATGATGTAATGAACCACGACAGGGTCGGTGGTGGAATTCACCAGGGTCTCCGTAATGGTGGCCGTTGCGCCGGCACCCGTGGCAGGGGTGATCCCGGGCATTGCCGCCCTGGTCCAGGTGTAGGCTGGTGTGGGCGCATTGCTGCTGCTGGTAATATTATAGGTGTTCGCCATGCTGTTGCACCAGTTTGCGCTGACAGGGCTGGTGATGACGGCGGTGGGGTTTACCGTGACGGCCACATCAAAGGGGGTGCCGTTGCAGCTGTTCACCGTGGGTGTGATCAGGTAATGGATGGTGATCGGGTTGGTCGTTGAATTGACCAGGGTTTCGGAGATCGAATTGCCGGATCCTGCGCCAGTTAAAGGCGTAATCCCTGCGACCATGGCCCTGCTCCATGCATAGGTGGGTGCGGGTGTTGAACTGTTGCTGGTGATGTTGTAGGTGTTGGGGGTGTTATTGCACCAGTTGGCGGTGACAGGGCTGGTAATGGTGGCGGTCGGGTTGACGGTAACATTCACATTTTGCGGTGTACCGGCGCAACCGTTAACGGTTGGAGTGATTACGTAAGTTACCACGATGGGGTTGACCGTGGTGTTGACCAGGGTTTCGGTTATGATGGCACCCGTTCCTGAATTTGCAGGGTTGGTGATGCCGGCAACCACAGCTCTTGTCCATGAGAAGACAGGTACAGGCGCGCTGCTGCTGCTGGTGATATTATAGGAATTGGAAACATTGCTGCACCAGTTGGCCGTAACCGGGCTGGTGATGACCGCGGTCGGGTTCACCGTAACGGTCACGTTTTGCGTTGTGCCGGCACAGCCATTCACGGTCGGGGTGATCACATAAACCACCGCGATGGGGTCAGGTGTTGAATTGACAAGTGTTTCCGTGATGGCGGCCGCTGTTCCCGCGTTGGTCGCGGGGGTGATTCCCGGCACAAAGGCCCTGGTCCATGTGTAGCCTGGTGTCGGGGCCGTGCTGCTGCTGACGATGTTGTAGGTGTTTGAAATGTTATTGCACCAGTTGGCATTCACAGGGCTGGTAATTACCGAAATGGGGTTGACGGTGACATCAACATATTTCAGTGTGCCTGCACAACCGTTTACCGTTGGCGTGATCACATAGGTAACCACAATTGGATTAACGGTTGTGTTGATCAATGTCTCGGTGATGGAATTGCCGGCACCCGATCCTGCAGGATTGGAGATCCCGCCAACGGCCGACCGCGTCCACGAAAATACGGGGGCGGGCACTGTACTGGTACTGGTTATTGAATAGGTGTTGGGTACACTGCTGCACCAGTTTGCCGTTGATGGACTGCTGACGATGGCAGTGGGGTTGACGGTAACTTCAATATCTGACGGTGTCCCGGTGCATCCGTTCACGGTAGGGGTGACCAGGTAATGCACAATGATGGGATCTGTGGTGGAATTCACCAGGGTTTCGGTAATATCAGCAGATGTACCTGATGCGGTAGCGGGGGTGATCCCCGGAACCGCCGCCCGGCTCCATGCGTAGGATGGTGTCGGCAGGTTGCTGTTGCTGGTGATCATGTAGGTGTTCGACACGTTGTTGCACCAGTTGACCGATTGTGAACTGGTAATCACGGCAGTAGGGTTAACCGTTACGGCCACATCATAGGGTGTGCCGGTACAACTGTTGACCGTCGGGGTGATCAGGTAATGCACAACGATGGGATTGGCGGTGGAGTTTACCAGGGTCTCCGTGATCGAGTTTCCCGAACCTGAACCGGTGGCGGGAGTGATCCCGGCAACCATAGCCCTGTTCCAGGCATAGGCAGGTGCGGGGGTTGTGCTGGTACTGGTAATGTTGTACGTGTTGGAGGTGTTGTTACACCAGTTTGCCGTTGAAGGGCTGCTGATCACTGCCGTGGGATTTACCGTGACCAAAACATTTACCGGTGTTCCTGCACAGCCGTTGACGGTCGGCGTGATCGCATAGGTCACCACAACCGGGTTGGTGGTTGTATTGACAAGGGTCTCGGTGATGGTGGCCCCTGTTCCTGAATTTGCAAGGTTGCTGATTCCTGCCACGGCAGCCCTTGTCCATGTGAAGGTTGGTGTCGGGAGGCTGCTGCTGCTGGTAATATTGTAAGTATTGGCAACATTGTTGCACCAGTTTGCGGTTACGGGGCTGGTAATGATGGCGGTCGGGTTGACGGTAACCATGACGTTTTTTACGGTACCGTCACAATTGTTGACGGTAGGGGTAATAACATAGGTAACCGTGATCGGATCGGGGGTTGAATTTACAAGCGTCTCGGTAATGGCGGCCGTCGTTCCCGAATTGGTCAGCGGCGTAATGCCCGCCACCGGCGCGCGGCTCCAGGCATAGTTCGGCACCGGGGCGGAACTGTTGCTGGTAATGTTGTAGGTATTGGAAACATTGTTGCACCAGTTTGCCGTTGCCGGGCTGGTGATCACCGCATTGGGATTCACGGTGACAGAAATGCTGGCTACCGTTCCAGGGCAGCTGTTGACTGTCGGGGTTATGACGTAATTGACCACAACGGGGTTGACCGTTGAATTGACCAGCGTTTCCGCAATGGAGCCCCCCGACCCGCTGTTGGTTGCAGGCGTGATGCCTGGCATGGCCGCCCTCGACCATGTATAGGTTGGGACCGGTAAAGTACTGGCGCTGGTTATCGTATAGGTGTTGGACACGCTGCTGCACCAGTTGGCCGTGATGGGGCTGGTAATGGTGGCTGTGGGATTGACCGTTACATTCACATAGGCGGTGGTACCGGGACACCCGTTGATGGTCGGGGTGATGACATAGGTGGCCACCACCGGGTCGGTGGTGGTGTTGACCAGGGTTTCGGTGATCGATGCTCCAGTTCCCGATCCGGCAACGTTGGAAATGCCGGCAACCGCTGCCCTTGTCCAGGTAAAGATGGGTACAGGCACCGTGCCGGAGGTGATATTGTAGGTGTTGGAAATGTTATTGCACCAGTTGACGGTGGATGCACTCGTGAGGGTGGCGGTAGGATTCACGGTCACGGTCACAACTTTCGGTGTCCCGTCGCAGCCGTTCACGGTAGGGGTGATCACATAGGTTACCGGGATCGGGTTGGTCGTGGTATTCACCAGGGTTTCGGTAATGGCGGATCCGCTGCTGGCTCCCGCGATATTGGATATGCCCGCAACGACTGCACGTGACCAGGCGTAGGTTGGCGCCGGATTTGTGCTGGTGCTGGTTATGTTGTAGGTATTGGATACATTGTTGCACCAGTTGGCGGTTGCCGGACTGGTAATCTGGATGGTAGGATTAACCGTGACATCGACATTCTGGGGAATGCCTATGCAGCCGTAAATCGAAGGGGTGATCACGTAGGTTGCCACCACGGGGTCGGGTGTGGTGTTGACCAGGGTTTCGGTGATGGAGGATCCTGTCCCGGAACCCGCTGCATTCGAAATGCCGGCAACGGCAGCCCTTGTCCATGTAAAGGTTGGGGGTGTGGCCGATGTGGCGCTCGTAATATTATAGGTATTGGAGGTGTTGTTGCACCAGTTGGCGGTTGCAGAACTGGTAATTACGACCGTGGGGTTGACTGAAACGGCAACATCATATAAAGTCCCGTTACATCCATTGACAGTGGGAACGATGAGGTAATCCACGGTAATCGGGTCGGGGGTGGAATTTAACAGTGTTTCCGTGATGGTGTTGGTTATCCCTGAATTGGCGGAGGGGGAGATCCCGACAACGGAGGGGCGGGTCCAAACATAGGAAGGACCCGGGTTGGTGCTTGTGCTGGTGATCGTATAGGTGTTTGACACATTGTTACACCATTTCAGCGACATGGCGCTTGTGACCACAGGCGTCGGGTTGACGGTAACCACGAGGCTGGCGGTGGGGCCCGGGCAGGTATTGATAGCCGGTGTGATCTGGTAGACCACCAGGACCGGGTCGGGCGTTGCGTTTACCAGGGTTTCGGTGATGGCTGCACCGGTACCCGACGCGGTGGCAGGGGTTATCCCGGTTGCGAATGCCCTGCTCCACGAATAGGTAGGCACGGGGGAGGTCGTACTGCTGGTAATATTGTAAGTGTTGGAAACGTTGTTGCACCAGTTGGCCGTAAGCACACTGTTAACGGCCGCGGCAGGGTAGACGGTTACGGTATAGGTTGAAACCGGGCCGTCGCACCCGTTGGCGTGGGGGGCGATCAGGTAGGTAACGGTTGCCGAACTCACCGTAGTATTGACAAGATTATCATTGATGACCGTCACATTGGTTGCCTGTGCCGCGGTAAACCCCGTAACTGCGCCAACCGGCGAACAGGTGGCAGTCCAGGTAAAATTACCACCCGTAACATCGGGTACCAGGGTCACGGTGAAGGGGGCCCCTGAACATACCGGCGCATGGGGTGCATTGGTCAGATGAGGCGTTGGTTTCACGGTAACCGTAAAGGTAGTGGGCAGCCCGTTGCATCCGCCGATATGGGGTGTAACCGTATAGGTCACCACCGCGTTGGCTGTGCCTGTGTTGACAATAATATCATTGATCTGGGTGCCCGACTGACTTGCCGGGACGTGGGTGATGGTTCCCGTCCCGGTTGTAAAGCTGCTGGTCCAGGTGGCATCGTTGCCCGGTGAAAATTCGAGATTGATGCCGGCATTATCGCCGGAACAGATGCTTTTGGTCGTACTGGCGTTGCTGATGGCCGGCGCCGGGTCGATATTGACCGTTTGGGTGCTGGTTCCCATGCAGCCATCCAGGGAAAAGGACTGAACCGACACCGTATGTGGCCCGGGCGTAAGGAAAGTGTAGGTGTATACCGGGTTGGTGGTCAGGGCGCCCCAGCCGCCGCCATCAAAGGCCCATTGCCGGTTTATGATCGGTTGCGTGGCATTGCTGCTGGTGGAGTTATCGGTAAAGGTGCTTATGTTGTTGGCGCACATCAGGGAGTAGGTGAATGCTGATGTTACAGAGGTAAAACCCACAACATTCTGGACATTCTGCACGGTACAGCCATTGGCAGCGGTTAAATTTAAGGTGAAAACATTTCCGGTCACCGCTCCCTGGGCCGTGGTAATCGTAATAGTTTGTCCCAGGTAAATTGGAGGGGGCAATGTGCAGGTTGGGCAATACGGACCTTGCCATTGATACTGCGTAAAACCCGGGGGACCGGTAAATGTTATCTGGCCAGAACCTTCACAACCGGCTAATGCGATCGTCATGGCATCACATTTGGCGGATATATAAGCCCATGCGGAATGCCCCCCGGGGGAGCAGCCATGAACCCTGAACACGATGTCAACTGCCTGTCCGAGGGTGGTCATCCCGGATAAATCAAGCCCGACGGTAGTCCAGTCTTTGTAATACAGGAGCTGACCGTTGTATGTAGTCGTTGTCCAACCTGTGGTACCGGTGCCGGGATAGATATCAAAAAAACCACAGGTTGAATCTAAAACGGCTCCTGTAAGGTGGTTATCAATTTCAATGGTAAACCGTGGTCTGGAATCCGGAGTGGGATGGTTTGCACCGGGGTCGGCGAGAACGACGGCATATCGATAAATGAAAAACTGGTTATCAGGCCCCATGACCAGGGGGTATGTCAATTGATCGGTTAATTTACCAGGATTATTTGTCACCGAATGGTTGCCGATCCTGCAACTGTATGGTTCTCCCGGGTAAACGGTGTTTAAGGCTGGAACAAATGAATCGGGGGCTCCCGGACTGGCAATCAGCAGGAAACGGCCGCTTCCCGGCAGGTTGGCTCCCGACTTGGGCATGCCACCATTTGCACACGGTTTTATAAAACCGGGGCTCAGCCATGCACCCCAGCAACCAAGCCAGTTCGTATAATTTCCCAATGCGAAATCAGAATTGGTGCAACTTGAAGCAGTATTGGAAACATCAGATTCTCCTGGGATTACTGCCGGTTCCCATAATCTGCTTAGCGGGTTCCAGACTCTTGGAACATGCATATCAGAAATATAGGGTTTGAAGGGGGTCACATCCCCTTCCGAGACTTCAGGGATGAAAACCTCCCCGGAAGGGACCTGCTCACCCCGGATAGCTGCACTGCCCGGTTTGGTAGTGTCGCCCGTTTGTGCGTCCGCAGGGTTTGTCTTTAATAAAACACCCAGAAACAGAATGGAAATAAAAATGGAAAGACTTAGCTGGTAAAGGTGTTTTTTCATAGGTATAAGGTGTAAATGGAAAAGTAATTTTTTGCCATTACGAATTAATCATAATATTCCATTGTAAAAGTACAATATTTTTTGCACCCTAACAAATGAGATGAAAATTTTGAACCTTTCTGAGTGAAAATCTTCATTTTCACCCTGTTTTCTGCGAAAATTCCTGCCGGTCTGACCCGGTGCCGGCAGGAGGAGTGAAATGGACAGCAAATAACCAGCCTTGCCCCTTTAAAAATGGGGAAAGCCGGTCTGTCTCATTGGAAGTACAAGCATGTTATTGATAAGACATTTTTGGCATTCAGAAGGTTGCCTGTACAACGCCGGAATTTACCCGTTCTCTTGCCCGCATGCTTTCCGGATGTAAAAAAATCTCCCGTTTGCAGGATGTTTTGCCATTGTTTTCTTTTTTCAACCAATGGAGATTTTGACCATAATTAATATATTTGCCTGAAACAACCCCCATCCTGATGATAAAGAAAAATGTAAAAACGCCCTCCGGGCAGATGCTGCTTTGGAACTTGGTGATTGTGGCGGTCAGCGTGGCAGCCTTTTTCCCCGGTTTTTTTAACAGGCTGACCAACTGGGACGATACCTACTATATCGTCAACAATCCTCATATCCAGGCATTTTCATGGGAGAATATCAAATGGATATTCAGCAATTCGCATATGGCGAATTACCATCCCCTGACGATGCTTTCCCTTGCCTTTGACTACAGCATCATGGGTTCCAGCCCGTTTATCTATCATTTTACCAACGTCCTCCTTCACTGCGCCAACTCGGTCCTGGTATTTTTCCTGATTTATGCGATCACGGGAAGGATGAACCTCTCGGTAATCGCCAGTCTGCTCTTCGGGGTTCATACGCTCCACGTCGAATCGGTCGCATGGGTTTCAGAGCGCAAAGATGTGCTCTATACGATGTTTTATCTTGCATCGCTTTACTGTTACACCAGGTTTGTCAAAGAAAAATCGAAGAAATGGTATCTCCTGAGCCTGTTCCTGTTTCTTCTTTCGCTGTTGTCGAAGGGGCAGGCGGTAACACTGGCGCTGACCCTGTTCCTGGTCGATTACATCCTGGGAAAGAAGCTCATTGACCGCAAGAACCTTATAGAAAAAATTCCCTTCCTGCTGCTCTCCCTGGTCTTCGGGATCATCGCCATAAAGTCGCAGCAGACGGGCGGCGGGACCAATATGGTGGTGACCGATGGAAGCCAGCGGATTTTTTTCGCCTCGTACGGGTTCATGATGTACATCGCCCGGCTGGCGCTGCCTGTAAAACTTTCGGCCTATTACGGATACCCCGATTTTGCCAACGGTGTTGCCCTGCCGGCCATTTACTACCTGGCTCCCCTGGCGCTTGCAGGTTTCCTCGTTGCACTTTATTTCAGCTACAATCGTTCGCGGCCTGTTTTTTTCGGGATGGCATTTTTCCTGGTCAATATTTTCCTGTTGCTGCAGTTGCTGCCCATCGGCGGGGCCGTCATGGCCGACCGTTACACCTACATCCCGTCGGTCGGGTATTGTTTTCTCTTTGGCTTTGTCGTGCTGAAAAAGGAGTTTCTTCCGGACGTTCGCATCGCCTACGCCATCGTAGCCCTCTATCTGTTGCTGCTGGGCGCGCTGACCTTCAGCCGCACCATGATCTGGAAGAGCAGCTATGTGCTGTGGAGCGATGTCGTCAGCCAAACCACCAACGTGGCCGTTGCCTGGAACAACCATGGCGAAGCGCTGCTCGACTCAACCCGGTACAAAGAGGCCCTCTCCGACTTTGACAAGGCGATCCAGCTCGACCCGAAGTATAACTATGCCTACATCAACCGTGGCTTTACCCGCAGCAAACTGAACGATCATATCGGGGCCATCCGGGACCTCGACCTGGTGATCGCCCGCGACTCATCGTGGGTGGAAGCCTACTGCAACAGGGCTGTGGCCCGTACCGAACTGAAAGATTACAGCGGAGCGCTTCATGATTATAACAGGGCGGTGGCCCTCCGGCCCGGCAAACCCGAATATCTGCTTTTCAGGGGAAAAAGCTATACTGATTTGAAAGAATACCAGCTGGCCATCGACGACTTCAATGCGCTCCTGGCCATCAACCCAAAGATGACCGACGGCTATACAGCAAGGGCCACCGTTTACAAACTCCAGAACAATATGGCTGCCGCACTGGAGGATTACAACACGGCCATCACGGTTGATCCCTCCAATACCATGCTCTATAATAACAGGGGAAACACCCTGTTCCAGATGGGAAGGACACGGGAGGCCATCGGGGATTACAATACCAGCATTACCCTCAAGCCCGGTGAATTCCTGACCTATAAAAACCGCGGGGCTGTCTACTATTCCCTGAAGGAGTTCAAGCCTGCCCTTGCCGATTTTTCAGAGGCGATCCGCCTGAACGGCAATGCCGCCGACCTCTATTATACTCGGGCCCTGATCCGGAAGGAGCTGAATGACAGCGATGGGGCAAAGGCTGATTTTGCAAAGGCGGTGAGCCTTGATCCGTCGTTTGCAGCAGCTGCCGGGCAGCTGAACCTTGGATTGGCGCCGGCCGGCGGGCAGGGCTCCGGTTATATGGGATTGTGCAACGAGGCGCAGGCAGCCGAGATGCAGGGGAAGTTCCCCGATGCAATCCGGCTGTATAAAAAGTCGCTTGATCTTAATCCCGGGTATGCCGAAGGATGGTACCATCTCGGTACTGCTTATGCCAAGAGCAACCAGATGGGGGAGGCCGTTAAATACTTCAGCAAAGCTCTTGAAATCAGGAAGGATTATGTAGAGGTAATGACCGATCGCGGTCTTGCAAAAGCCAGCATGGGCAAGCGGGATGATGCACTGAAGGATATGAACGCTGCCATTGCCATGAACCCGGGATTTTCGAGGGCCTATTTCAACAGGGCTCTGATATACCTGAATTCCCAACAGAAGGATCTTGCCTGCGCCGACCTCCAGAAAGCGGTCCAGCTGGGCAGCCAGGAGGCTTATGGCGTTTACCGGAAGGTGTGCCAGGGTAAATAGAAAAACAATTGCTTTCCAGCCCTGTCAATCCTTAACACACCTTACACTAAAGGCATTTCCCCTGCTCCCGGGATATTTGGCGATGCTGGGGTTGATCGAGTTCACCCCGCGCGCCACGCCACGATCGGCGCCATTTGCCGTTGACGTCCAGAACAGGGCCCCGGTTAAGGTTCCCGTGGTAAAGCCCCAGGTGTTGTCGAGGTAATAAAATCCCTTCATCAGACCATGGAACCCGGGGTTGAGATTCGGGTCCTTGATAAAGCTGCCGGCAAAGCCGTCGACAGGAGGGGTCACGCTGCTGACCAGGGCGTTGATCATGGTCTGCCATTCGGTTTCGGATGGGATATGCCATTCGGGCGGGCACAACCCCTGCCCGGCCGAGGTGGAGGCATAGGCCATGAGTTCATCCCACTGGTAAAGCCCGCCGTAGGTTGAACAGGTTGCATCGGAGGGGAGACAGTATTTTTCGCTGACACAGTTGTCGGTTTGCGGCAGGTTGTCGCTGAGGATGGTGCCGTACGAGAGGTTCTCCTTCATCCAGCATTTCCCGCCGATCATGGAGGTCATGTATTGCTTGCCATCCCTTACATCCGTAAGCGTTCCATTGCAGATAAAGGAGCTGTTCACCACGGTGATGGTGACCGGCGTGGTGGCCACGGTACAGCCAAAGGTGTTGGTATAGGTGTAGGTGATGGGATAGTTCCCGGCGCTGGCGCCGAAGGGATCAAACTCGTACATGCCCGACCCTGCATTGTAGCTGACCCTGTTGCCGGAATAGACCCCCTGTACGGGGAGCCAGGGCGAGGCACCCCTGAGGGTGAACTTCTTGCCGTTGGGGGTGGTCTTCAGGTCAAAACAGGCCGAAAAGGCCGGCGCCGGCGAGGGATGAACCACAACCGGGAAGGTCGAGCTGGTGGCGCACCCAGTGGCGGTTTTGGTCGCCGTGACGGCCAGGGTGTAGCTGCCGCTGGTTTGCCAGTCGACGGAGATGGCTTCGGTACCCTGTCCGGAGGTGATGATCCCCGCGGCAGGCGGGATGACCGACCAGGCAAACCCGCTTGCGGGATCGGCCTGTGTATTATATGGATGGGGCTGCAGGGTGCATACGGGACCGGAACCTTCGGAGATGGCGGACACCGGCAGCGGGTTCACGGTGACGGGTATCTGTTTGGCCGGGAATCCCGGGCAGCCGAGGCCGTTGATATAGTTTACCTGGATCCATTGCAAACCGGGTGTGTTCCAGGTAACGGTGGCGGTGTTGCTGGTGCCGGTCCCCCCCGAGGAGAAGGATCCGCCGGAGATGGTCCAGGTGTAATTCGACATCAGGGGCTCGGTCTGGTATAGGTTTCCCATGGTCTGGTCGCACACGGTCTGCGCCCCGGTGAGGGTCGGGACAGGTCGTTGCTGCAGGATCACCGGATAGGCCGCCGTGGTCACTTCGCAGCCGGTGGCGTTGATATGTTCGGTAACGGTGAGCGTTCCGGGCGAGGCTGTGTAGGGTCCCCAGTTTACGGTAACGGCATTGGTGTTGGCATTGGTTACCAGGGCGGCCCCGGTCACATTCCAGGTATAGGAGTTGCCAACCACATTGGGGGTGGAATAGATCACATTGGTTTGCAGTTCACAAATGGTTTGGGGGGATGCGCTGCTGATCACCGGAGCGGGTAAAGGGTTTACGAATATCGTCGAATAGGAATCGGCTCCCAGGCAGGAGTTGCTGCCGCTTCCCAGGAAGGTTGGCGTAACCCTGTATTTTACATGGCCCTGCACGGCCCCGGTCACGGTGAGCACCTGCGCCGGGATGGAGGCGGAGACGCCGTTCATAATGGGCGGGTTGACCCCCACCACCTCGATGGCCTGCCAGGAATAGATGACAGGGTTTACGTTGGGGGTGAAGGTGATGGCCTGGCTGGAGGTCCCCGAGCAGATGGTCTGCCCGGCGGGATTGGCCGGTGAAAGCGAAACCGTGGGCGCCGGGTTAACGATCACCTGGTATTCCGAAGGGTCGCCCGGGCAGGTTACTCCCCCGCTGGCAAAGGTGGCGGTGACCTCGTATTTGACAACACCGGGTCCGAGCAGGGTGCTTGAGATGGTCTCCCCGGGGATGGTCCCCCCGGCGCCGGCGGTGGTAAACCCGGTGACGAGGGCTGTAGGATTGACGGGGTCGAAGGCGGCGGCGGTCCATGCATAGGTGATCACCGGCAGGGTTACGGTCGATTGCAGGTTCACCGCGGCAGAGGCGGTCCCGGCGCAGATGGTCTGCGGGTTTGCCGGGGTCGAGGGGAATACGATGCCGGGTTTGGGGTTCACGGTGAGCAGGTAGGGCTGCAGGCCGGTATTGCTGCAGCCATTGGCAATGGGGGTGATGGCAAAGCTGACGGTGGCGGGGGCAGCGCTGGCATTGACGAAAGTTTCGGCTACATTGCCGGTGCCGTTCACGGTTGCCGGGGTGATCCCGGCGGCGCCGGTGGCGGTCCAGGCATAGGTGGTATTCAATACTACAGAACTGAAAGAGAGATTGGCCTGCTGGCTGGAACAAACGGTGAGGGTGGCCGGGGCGACCATCAGGTCGGGTACAGGATAGACAAAAACGGGGTTCGACAATACAGGCGCACCCGGCGAACAGCCTACCGCCGAAGGGGTGACCGAAAAAACGACATTCTCGATAGCGGTTCCTGAATTGGTAAAGGGGATGGTGATGTTGCCCGTTCCCGCTGTAAATTGCGGGTTTACATTACCCGAACTGCCGGTGGCGGTCCACGAAAAGGTGGCGCCCGGAAGATTGGAGGAGAGCTGTATGTTCATCGGCATCCCGGAGCAGATGCCGGGGGTGACATAAGTGAACTGCACATCGGGCAACTGGTTTACCGTTACCGTGGTGGAGGAGGGGGTCAGTGCGGTGCAGCCAAAGCCGTCGGTATAGTTGACGTAAACTGTATGGATACCGGAGGTGTTCCAGGTAAGGGTGATAAAGTCGAAGCCGGTGCCGCCCGCGGTGGTCGTGGCTCCCGACGATACCGACCAGGTATAGCCCGACATCCCGGCCTGGGTGGTGTAGGTGATGCCGGAGGCTCCCTGGCACACCGTTCCAAGTCCTGATATTGTGGGATTGGGCAACGCGTGAACCGTCACCGGGTATGATGCCGGCGTAGCCGGCGAACATCCTGTGGAATTGGTATAAATGACGGTAACCGTTTGGTTGCCGGTCGAGGTCCATTGAACGGAGATCTGGCTGCCGGTGTTGGCTACAATGGTTCCCCCCGAGGCTGTCCAGATGTAGTTGGACTTTCCCGTTTCCGTATTATATTGGGTAGTACTGTTATAACAGGCTGAACCAGGACCCGTGATGGTGACAGTTGGCAGGGCGCTGATCGTGATGGGAATGTTGGTTACGGGACCCGATCCGCATTCGTTGTTGATCCCGTTGACGGAAACCGTGCTCGGTCCGGGCGGGGCGGTGGTGAAGGTGATGGTGATGGTTGGCAGGGTGGTAGTCTGTGAACCTCCGTTCCATACCCAGTGATATTGCGAGGAGTTGGGATCGGCCGCAACCGTGAAGGTGGCGGTCCCCCCCTGGCAGACCTGGGCCGGGGGATTCACCGCAACCAGGGTTCCCGGGCTTTTTTTATAGGTAAGGGTAATCTGGGTCGTGGAATTGCTGACCAGGTACCACCAGGTGTTGATGGTTTTGGTATCGCCCCAGGTATTGGTCCAGGCATGGCAGGAGGCGGAAGGGGGCGTGGTACAGCCCGGGGAGACCGTCACCTGCGTTCCCCCGACCAGGATATCGTCCCAGTAAAAGGCCGGATCGGGCAATGCCGGCACCTGGACCGGTCTGACGAGGGTTACAATAAACCCGTTTACATTATTCTCCACATCCCAAAGGGGCATATTGGTCAGTCCGTTGGTGTACCGCAGGGTGAAGGGGAAGGTTGAACCGCTTGGGACCTGCACCCCTGCGCCATCGAGCCCGTCCCAGGTGATGGAATAGGATCCTCCCGGGACATTGTTGGTGATTAAGACCCGGTCGGTCAGCGGCGGGGTCAGCGTACTGAGCAGCAGGTCTATCTCCACAGTCCCGATGGCATTTACCGGCAGGGTTTGAAAGTAGAAGGTAACGGTTCCTGTATTGCAGAAAGTCTGCGTTGTTACCGAACCATCGACAAGATGACCGATCACCCCGTCGGGGTAAACAACCTGGTCGGGATTGTTCAGGAAGACCTTAAATTGCGGATAGTTGTGAGGGTTTGGACCCGGCTGCGACTGTCGTGCCTGCTGGGCGTTGTACGACGGTCCGACAGGGTAGCAACCCGATTCATTGCAGGAAAATGAAAAATCGCGGCCTTCGAAGGCGTTGGGATTCAGTTTGGTGACAATTCCATCGGCCGAATAGATATACATATTGCCATGGAAGGTGTACCAGTTGGGACCATTCTGCGGGTTACGGATCTGCCAGCATTTTGAGAAAACCCTCCCCGGGATGGCTACCGGTGTTGCCGAGGAGATATCCACGACGGTAATGTCGAAAAAATCGAAGGTCCGCATGGCGGTGACATCGAAGGTCATGAAATAGTCACCGGCTCCTCCGCCCGGCACGCAAATAAGCGGGTTATACCCCGCCGCATTGATGTTGTTCGGGCCATTCACCGCCTCCGTATAGGTGGAGATATACCCAGGGTCGGGTAGGGTTGGCAACGTATGCTGAATGGGCGTCAACCCGCTGCATTGCACGGTATAGGGACTGTTGGGCTGGTGGATCCGCCAGGTGATCTGGGTCTCCGTAGTCGTATTGTTTGTGGTTATCCGCTGCTGTCCCAGGCCAAAGTAAATTCTTTCGGTGGCGGGGTTTTCAATGTGAATGTAAAGGCGGTAATCGGGTTTGGTGAGGTAGGTTGAATACAAGGCAAAAGGATCGCGCCCGGTGCTCGGATCCATCAGGATCCGGGTTGGAATGGTTTCGATGGGCATAAGCTCCTTGGTCCCTTCAGGGTAACCTAAAGAGCTGTATAATAACAAAATAAACAGAAGAAAACAGAAATGGTTACACCTCATTTTTCTTTGCGTCAGGAACTGTAAACTCAACACCGTTATTGTACGGGATATCAGCTAATAAAGTTACTCAATTAGGAGACAACCGGAATAAAAAAAAAGTTGCCTGATTTTTATTTTTTACCAATCATTCTTTTGCACGGTTCGGTTGCTGCAAACACTCTGCGGTTAAGTATTGCGTTTCCCGAATCCTGTGCCGTGTTTCAATAATCTCTGACACACCTCACCGGGAAGGCGTTGGCAGGGCTTGACGGATAGGTTGAAACACTCATGTTTATGGAATTCAGTCCGTTGGCTACAGGCAGCCCCGTGTGGGTGGTGGAACTCCAGAACATTGTCCCGGTGAGGCCGCCCGAAGTAAATTTCCAGCTGTTGTTCAGGTAAAAAAGTCCGGCCAGGATTCCCTGGAACCCATAAGTGGCATTCATGTCTTTGAGGCTGTTCCCGGCCAGCCCGGGGCCAAGGTAGAAATTTTCAAGGTCGCTCCATTCCTGGCCCGACGGCAGGTGCCATCCCGGCAGGCAAAGACCCTGGGCGCCCTCGGCATTGATATAGTTCATCAGCTCATCCCACTGGTAATAGCCTCCCGACAGGGCGCACTGGGCTGAGATATCGCCGGCGCAATATTTTTCAAAGATGCAGTTGTCGCTCTGCGGCTGGTTTCCCGTGACGGTGGTCCCGTAGTTCAGGTTTTTCGCCATCCAGCAGCGGGCCGCCGCCCCCGAACCTGCCAGCATCGTCGGGTAGATCTGGCCGTCGCGGACATCGGTCACGGTGCCCGGGCAGGGCTGGTTTGCATTGGAGAGATAGACCTTTACCGGGAGGGTTGCTTCCCTGAAACAGTTATAAACATTGGTATAGCGGTAGGTGACCGGGTAGGGCGTTCCCGCCGATGAACCAACCACCGTACCGCTGCCCGGATCGAAGATATAGCTCCCGGGAATGGACTGTGATACCGCTGTCCCTGAATAGACACCCGTCGTTCCCAGGGGATACCCGCCTTTGAGAAGGATCGGGCGGCCGTTTTTTGTGGTTGAAAGATCGTTGCAGGGCAGGAAACTGACGTTCGGCTTTGGATTTACCCAGATGCTGAAAGGAACGGACACAGGCCCGCTGCCGCAGCCGTTGACGCCATTAACCGCCAGGGAGGAGATCCCGGTAAACCCGGCATCCCAGGTCAGGCTGATGCTGGCGGTTTGCCCGGCAATCACGCCGGCAATGGCAGGGATGAGACTCCAGGAATAGGAGGTGGTGAGGGGGTCGGTTGCGGGTATCGAATAGGCGATGGCGGCTTCGCCCTGGCATACGGGTGTGGGCCCGGTAATGGTTCCCGCAGCCAATGGCAGGGGATTGACGGTTACGGGCAGCGAAGCGTGCCTGCCGTCGCCGCAGGTTTCATTATGACCGTGTACGGTATAGAGGCCACTAACCGCGTTGGTGCCGTAACTCGTGGTAAGATTGTTTGTTCCGTTGCCGGTAACGATGTTACAGCCCGGGGGCAGCGCCCACACATAGCTGGTGGCATTGGCAAGGGGTGCGATGGAGGCTGAAATGCCGTTCTGGCCCTGGCATACGGGGGAGGGGCTGGTGATGACGCCTGCCGGCGATGGGAGCGGGTTGACCGTTACAGGGAAGACCGATGGAGTTCCGTCGCCGCAGTCGGCGCTGTGTCCCTTGACCGTGATCATCCCTGAAACCGCTGTTGAATCGAATGATACCGTGATGACATTGGTCCCGGCACCCGACGCGATGGTGGCGCCCGCAGGCAGGGACCAGATATAGCTTCCTGCACCCGTTATGACCGGGACACTGTAAACCAGCCCGCCCTGGCCCTGGCAAAGCGTTGCATTGCCCGTAATGGCTCCTGCAGGAACCGGGAAGAGCTTTACAGTCAGCGGTGTTGAACTTGACGGACCGTCGCCACAGGTATTGTGACCGTTAACCGAGATGGTTCCCGAAACGGCATTCAGCCCGGCATTGACCGTGATGGTGTTGGTGCCGGCACCGGTGGCGATCGTCAGCCCGGCCGGCAGGCTCCACGCATAGGAGGCGGCATTGGCGATGGTGGCAACTGAAACGGCAATGCCGTTCTGTCCCTGGCAAACCCAGGGCGGGGCGGTGATGGAACCGGCTGAAACCGGCAGCGGGTTGACGGTTATGGGGAAGGAGATCTCAGGCCCCGTGCCGCAACTGTTGACCCCGTGCACGCTGAGCGTGCCCGATGTGGCGGAGGTTGAAAAACCGAGGGTGATGCTGCGGGTGGTGCTGACCCCCGTGGCGCCCGGCGGCAGGGTCCAGCTGCAGGAGGTGGCGAAATGTAGCGTATCGATGTTGTAGGTTACATTATTTTGTCCCTGGCAAACGGTCGCCGGACCGGTAACCAGCTGGCTGGCCTGGGGCAGCGAATCGAGCGCAACCATCACGGTGTCGTGTGCCACGCAGCCATTGTTGTTGGTAACCCTTAACCATACGTTACCCGGCGTGCCGGTGGTGAGCGAGGAGCCGGTTGCCCCTGTGCTCCACTGGTAGGAGACATAGTTGCCTGCCGGGCTGAAGGTCGTGGTGGTGCCCTGGCAGATGGTCCGGTCGGGACCAAGGCTGACGGAACCGTTGGGATAATAGGAGATATGGATCGTATCCATCAGCGTGCAGAAATCGCCGTTGGTCATGCAGGCGTAATAGCCGGTGTCCTTCACCGTGTATTCGCGTGCGATGCCCACCGTGGTCCAGATGCCGGCGATGAGTTTTTCCCAGTTGTAGGAGGTGCGGTAGGGGCCGCCGTCGAGGACCATGCTGTCGCCGGGGCATATGCTGGCATCGGCGCCGAGGTAGAGGGTGCTGAAGTCGGAAAAGTAGCCGTATTCAGAACTGGCGGAGATATTGTTCAGGATCCCCAGGTGGAACTTGCCCTGCGTGTTTTCAATAATGTTACCGCCAACGGGAACCTGCACCGTCGAGAGGTTGTTTTGCCGGTAATAGACCCAGTTGTTGCTGGTACCCGGAACCACGCTGAAGCTGGCGCCTGTAAGTACTGTAGTGCCGCCGTTCAGCAGGAAGAAATCCTGGTTCCCGTTGCGGGTGAGGATCAGCAGGGCAAAGGCGCTGGTACTCGACCGGTTGAAGCCGATCTTCCTCGACCCGGTACAGGAATCGGGCGGCAGCAGCGACGAGCCGGCCTCGCCGGGATGTCCCGAAAGATGGTAGACATAGACCGGTTTGGTCGATTTCACATAGGCCGTGTTGGTGGTCGCCGGGAGCGGGTAGTCGTATTGCTGCCCCGTGTTGAGGGTGCCGACCGAGGTACCGTCAACGGTGACGTCGGTGGCATCCTGGGTGGCGAGGATATAGGCGCGTTCATCGTCGTTCGCGGGAGGAACGTTGTCGGCAAATCCTTTAATGACGATATATTCCTTTCCCAGCAGGTTTACCGGTACCGTCTGGTCGCCGATGATGTCCCAGCCCCCTGTGACGATGGAATCGTCGCTGAGGGTGATGGCAACGGGCTTGTCGGAAACCACGTGCGAACCTGCCAGTGAGGCGCTGGCCGTGGTGATCAGCGTACGGGCCGAGTAGGTCTCCCCCTTGTTGAGAACGACCTGGAACGGGACATTGGCCAGGTGGCCGACGATGTCGATCGAGGGGGTGATGGTGACGGTGGTGCCATCCTGGGTGGCCACGATGTCGAAGGCCTCGCTGCCGTCGTTGGTCTGGTTGGGGTAATCGGTCTGCCCGGAGATATAGAATTCGGTTCCCACGCCATTCTTACCCTTGAAGGAAAAGAGCGCGGGATTGCTGCCGTTGTTGAGGTCGTAATAGGCCGTGACATAGTTGTCGGAGGTGAGCAGCAACCCTTTGTGCAGCACCTTGTCGGGCGGCCGGTTTTCAATGCTGTCGAGCCAGGTGTTGTTGCCGTTGATCACATCGAGCTGGATGGAGGTGGTGGAGTTGGGGTTGATGGTACGCAGGATCGGGGCGAATTTGAGGTTTGCCGGCATGCGCAGCACGATATGGGCCGTATCTTCCATGGTGGAGACACGGATAAAGACAGGCCGGTCGCCATGGTTCGAGGAGGCCTCGGGCCCGACAAACCAGAACTCCTTGTCGATCTGTGAAAACAATGAACCTGTCAGCGACAGGAACAGAAAAAGTAAAACTATTTTTTTCAGTGGTATCCCCCGGTTCAGATTTATTCCGTAAAATTACAAAAAATCCAATGTAATGCAACCTAACAAACAGATTGGCTAAAAATCATAAAATTTCCTTATCATGCGTAAAGAGATTGATTTTATTGGTGAAATGGAGCTTCCGGCAGATGCCTTGTATGGGATTCATGCCGCGCGTGCCCGGGAAAATTTCCCCGACACCACCCCGTTTCACCGTGAATGGTACCAGGCTGTGGGATTGGTAAAAAAGGCCTGTTACCAGACCGCCGAGGCCTATGACAGGGCTGTTGAAGAGAAATTCGGAGCCGGCAGGCCCGATCGCACATCAAGGCTCACCCACCTGATCCATGCCGCCTCGGAGGTGGCGGAGGGTGATCATTTCGAGGATTTTATCGTGCCCGCCGTATCGGGTGGGGCCGGCACGAGCATCAATATGAATGTCAACGAGATCATCACCAATGTGGCGCTGCTGAAACTTGGCGTACAACCCGGTAGTTACCACCTGGTCGATCCCATCGAAGATGCCAATATCTTCCAGTCGACCAACGATGTGATCCCCACGGCGCTCAAGGTGGCCGCCATGTTCCTGCTGCAGGATCTCGAGAAGGCGATCAATGCGGTGAGGTTCGACGTAGAACAACTGGAGATCACCCACCAGGACGACCTGCGGCCGGGATATACCCAGATGCAGGAGGCGGTTCCCACCTCCTTCGGGAAGCTTTTCAGTACTTACAGCGAGGCCCTGTCGCGCGACTGGTGGCGTGTTTCAAAATGTTTCGAACGGATCAAGGTGGTCAACCTGGGGGGCAGCGCCATTGGCACGGGGATGGCGGTACCCCGCTACTTCATCATGGAGGCCGTCGGCCACCTGCAGCAGCTCACCGGCCTGCCGGTCACGCGCAGCGAGAACCTCTCCGATGCCACCAGTAACCTCGATTCCCTTGTCGAGATCCATGCAACCCTCAAAGCTCATGCCGTGAACCTCGAGAAGATGGTTGCCGATATCCGCCTGCTGGCCTCCGACCTGACGGGCTCCTCCCTGTCGATACCCCAATGCCAGGTAGGCAGTTCGATCATGCCAGGGAAGGTCAACCCGGTGATCCCCGAATTCGTGATCAGCGCTGCCCATAAGATCTATGCCAATGACCAGCTGATCAGTTCGCTGTCGGCCCAGGGATGCCTCGAGCTGAACGCCTACCTGCCCGCGATCGGCCATGCGCTGCTGGAGAGCCTGAAACTCCTTGTAGCCTGCAACCGCACCCTCAAAACCCACCTGTTCAATGCGCTGGTCGTTCATGCAAACATAAGCCTGGAGCGGCTTTTCCGCAGCGCGTCGATCACCACGACGCTGATTCCCCATATCGGGTACCATAAGGCTGCGGAACTGGCTGCTCTGATGAAAAGCGGTGGGATCAGCATATTTGAAGCCAACAAATCGGTGCAGGCTTTAAGTGAAGAAAAACTGCGGAATCTCCTCAAACCGGAAAACCTGCTGAAACTGGGATATACCCATAGCGAGGTGGCGGGATAATCTAAAAATATTTATCTTTGCTACAACCTTTAAAATTCTGACCCATGAGAAAAATTTATGTTTTAGCGCTTATCCTGAGTTTGTCGCTTGCGGTTTTTGCCCAGCAGAAACGGGCTGTAATATCGTCCTCCCTGCAAAACACAGCCGTACTTTCCCCAAAGTATAACGGCCATGCCGAGTTGCCGTTGAATCCTACCAATCCCATTGTCACCAATAAAAGCGTGAACGATGATATCATCGGTGATTCAAGGTATGACAACCAGTGCAACGGTTCCGTCGCAAACCGGATCTACCTGTGGCCCGACAATTCCATTTCTGCCGCCTGGATGCGCGGAACAAACGATGCATCCGGTTACGGCGACCGCGGCACAGGTTACAATTACAACAACGGCACCAGCTGGGCGGCAGTGCCGACAGCACGGATCGAGACCGTCCGTACAGGCTGGCCCAGCCTGAACCCCTGGATGGGCAACGGCGAGATCGTTTTCGCCCATAACGCCTCTGCAACCCTGATCATGAATACCCGCCCCGCCAAGGGTACCGGCGCCTGGACCCAGTCGCTTGCACCCGCAGGCCCGACAGGCGTTACCAGTCTCCTGTGGCCCAGCGCCATCACCAGCGGCAGCAACCACCAGTATGTGCATATCCTGGCCATCGGCCAGGCAAGTTACCAGGGGATGAGCGATGCCCTGCTCTACTACCGTTCGCTCGACGGCGGCGCCACCTGGGATAAGAACGGCGTGATCCTCCCGGGGATGACCATCGCCGACGGCCTTGGCTATTCGGGCGACGATTACAACTGGGCCGCCCCCAAAGGCGATACCATCGCCTTCGCGGTTGCCGGAAACTGGGAGGACGGATATATCATGAAGTCGTTTGATAACGGGGCAACCTGGACCAAAACCGTATTTTTCAACAATCCGTTTAAATTGACACCGATATCGACGGTGGTACCCACCTTCTGGTGCCCCGACGGTTCAACAGCCATCCAGCTCGACAAAAACGGAAAAGCCCATGTGGCCGTAGGTCGTATGCGCGCCAACGGCGACGGTACCTCACGATATTACTTTCCCGGTACCGATGGTCTGATCTACTGGAATGAGAGCATGCCGGCCATGGATACCACGCGCCTGAGCAACCTCGACACCCTGGATGCCCACCACCAGCTGGCCGGTTATGTGGCCACTAACCAGGCCGGCGATTCCATCGTGGGTTTCCCGAAATATGGCGTCGGACTCAGCTCTTTCCCGAAAATTGTCATCGACAATAACAACAATATGAATGTTTACTGGTCGGGGATCACGGTTGGCAATCCCGATCCGACCCCCTTCAACTACCGTCATATCTGGGTTCGCAACTGGCATGAAGGTTTTGGTACCATGGTTGATATGAATGCTGATTTTCTCTATATTTTCCAGGAGTTTGTCTATCCATCCACCGCCTCGAAACTCAAGAACAACCAGGTGCAGTTGATATGCCAGACCTCCTCCCAGCCCGGTTCCAACATCCAGGATGCTACGGTTCCCGTTCACGATGTCAGCTATATGTATCGCACGATCCCGATGATTGTCGGCGTAGATCAGCATGCAGCACAGGCAAAGAACCAGGTGAGCCAGAGCTACCCGAACCCTGTCAAGGGATCGGCCCATATCAATATCTCCCTGGAACGTCCGGCACAGGTAACCCTTGTGGTGACCGATCTCCTTGGCCAGCAGGTGATGACCCTCAATGAAGGGATGTTGTCTTCGGGTTCCCGGATGGTCAGTTTCGACTGCAGCTCCCTCAAACAGGGATTCTACCTGCTCACGGTGAATATCAATGGCGAGGCCTTTACGCAAAGGATCATCAAGGAATAGGTGCTCATAAGCCTTTCCCTGGTTTGTTTTAGACCCCAACCTGCCCTCCCCTTCAAGGGGAGGTTGGGGATAGTGGTTGATTTTCACCTGGTTAACATCAACAGGGAATCAGGAACCATCCGCATCATTGACAATTTAAAAAAATGGGCGCTCCCTGCGGGCGCCCATTTTTTTTGATCCCCATCAGCCACCGGGGTTAACCCTTATTTAACGCTTATTTAACGCTATAAGCCAGAATGGTTGATAAAAGCTTAAAGAACCTATGGAGAATGTTAAAGACCCTATGGAGAATGTTAACCATACCTTGGAGGATTTTAACCATAGGTTGGAGAATGTTAACCATATGTTGGAGAATGTCAAACACCCCCCGGAGAAGCTTAATGAAACCTTGAATAACATGAAAGGCTGGCGCCCGGTTAGACCTGTAGCCGGGAAGTGGTAAAAGGGTTGTCATATCTGTTTTCTGCTGGAAATATTCCGGTTACAAGGCAGGCAGCAAATAAAGTATATTTCTCCAGGCGGGGCTGTGTGAATCTCACAAGGGCTGTTCTGCTTTTCGCCCTGCTGACCGGCGGGATCATCAACAAGGCCTTCCGGTTTTACCGGATGAATATCCCTGAAAAATCATAGTGCAGTAACATCAGGAGTTTACGCTTGTCTTGAACACGGCCATGCAGAGTCGTGCCTTGTTTTCTTACCAATTCAAGGAAAGACAATTGCAACGGGGGAGGTCATCTACCTGGAAGCTGCATCCTGGTCATCATCGTGCTGTTGCTCCAAATGACAACAACAACGCAGGTTTCATTCCAAAAAATCTATACAAAAGGACCAGCCAAAACCGCTTGGCCGGTGATTCCTCCTCCGATTTTGGCAGAAAAAGGAAGCAGAGGCAGTAATAAATGAGAATGTCTTTTACATCTGAGACTGGCCAATCGCAGGTAAAAGATGGCTGCAGGCTTGTTACTTGCACCTTCGTGATTTAACAGCTTTTCCCGTATGGCTATATTACAGTCTTCTTGTATGTTACAAAGCCATTTTTTTTCTCTCAATATATGTAGGTGATTCTCATTAAATTGTATATTTACATGGCAATTTTTCAGTGGAAGGCATTAATATTATTTTCCGGTTTTAACGATCTGATATTTCACCCAAATATAAACAACGTTCCATTGTCAGGAGTTCTTTGTATCGTTCAATAAACCCTTCAACTTGCTCCGACCTATTCAGGATCGGAGCAGGGAGCGGGTAAACCAAGGCTTTTCCGATGTCTGAAATTAACTGCCCTAATCTCGTTCTGTGTTTCCTTTTCTGCATTGTTTCATCAAATGATTATGCACAAAAGTGGGCTAAAAAAAATGCACTAACCACCGCCGACCTGAAGGGCATATGCCTTGTTAACCATGACACCGGCTTTGTGTTCGACCCTTTCCATACCATCCGGAAAACCACCGACAACGGCCTCACGTGGCAATGCCGCCAGATCAAGTACACTAAAATCAATCATGACCTCACCAGCCTCCCTGCCGGTGTTTATTCTCTGCGATTAACGGCAGATAAAACAGTTCAGGTGGGGAAATTTGTTAAACAGTAACTATTTGTCTGTTGTCAGAAATTTCTCGTAAACATGACTAATTGACGCCAGGAATAAATAGATCGAAAAAATGAAAAGGATAACCGTTTTCATCTGTTTAGTTTTTTGTCCTGTAATTGCTTTGTCCCAATGGACATGGCAAAACCCTCTTCCTCAGGGTAATGCCTTATATAGTGTTTTTTTTCCCGATGCCAATACTGGCTATGCGGTGGGATATGCCGGATCTATAATAAAAACCACAGATGGAGGTCAATCATGGATTATTTTTTCGAATGTGCCTTCTCTTGATTTTACCTCAGTTTTTTTTACCGATATCAATACAGGGTATGCAGCAGGTAATGATCAATGGACAGGGGAGGTTAAAATAATTAAAACTAATGATGGTGGCATGAATTGGTTTGATGTCTGGAGTGATATGAACTATTTTATTGAATCAGTTTTCTTTGTCGATGCTGATACAGGTTATGCAGTGGGTGATTGGGGAACTATTTTAAAAACCGTTAATGCAGGATCGACATGGACATCTGTATCCTTTGGATTAGCAGCAGATCTGACTTCTGTTTATTTTCCCGATGCCAACATAGGCTATATTGTTAGCATCAATGGACATATTTACAAAACCATTAATGGAGGAACAACCTGGACTAATTTATCCAGCGGGACGACCAATCGTCTCACATCAGTTTACTTTACGGATACAATTACAGGATACACCGTCGGTGAGACCGGAACGATTCTGAAAACCACCAATGGCGGTACAACCTGGACTCATTTATCCAGTGGGACAACCAATTATCTGACATCAGTTTATTTTGCTGATGCCCATACAGGTTATATCGTTGGACATGCTTATTCGATAGGTGATTCAGCGACCATCATAAAAACTACAGATGGAGGTGCAACCTGGACTTCAATATCAGATGGAATTTCTGACGGTTTATCATCTGTTTATTTTGTGAATGCGAATACGGGTTACGTGGTCGGCGAATTTGGGAATATATATAAAACACTTAATGGTGGCATAACCTGGGCTGCTTTATCAGCCGGAACAATTTACACTTTATATTCTCTTTGCTTCACAGATCCAAATACGGGTTATGCAGTTGGAGGGGATTATTATGATAATTCGGGAATTATTTTAAAAACGGTCGATGGAGGCTCCACCTGGTTAGTTTTGCCTATGGTAACGACCTTGTGTGGATTAAGATCAATTTATTTTACCGATCCCAATACTGGGTATGCGGCAGGGAATTGTGGTACCCTTTTAAAAACCACTGATGGAGGTACAACCTGGAGTGCCTTGGTGAATGGAATTTTTGGTTGTTTTAATTCTGTTTACTTTCCCAATGCATTTACTGGTTATGCGGTGGGTGACGCTGGTATGATGATGAAAACCAATGATGCAGGAGCAACCTGGGATACATTATCAAGCGGGACACCCTACAGCTTAAATGCAGTTTACTTTAAAAACGCCGATACAGGTTTTGTGGCTGGTTATGGAATTTTAAAAACCACCGATGGTGGCCTAACCTGGACTACCATACCGAGCGGCACAACTCAGAGATTAACGTCAATTTCATTTCCTGATATAAATACAGGATATGTCTCAGGATCTGATGGCACCATTGTTAAAACGATTGATGGCGGGACAACATGGACACACTCAGTGAGCGGAATCCCTGTTGAGTTAAGTTCAATTTTTTTTACAAATGCCAATATCGGATATACGGTAGGCGGTAATGGACCTGGTATTGCCCATTATGTTTATAAAACAATAAATGGAGGATTAAGCTGGGATACGCTCGTGTGCAGAACCACAGATTGGTTATATTCAGTTTATTTTACAGATGCATCAACAGGTTATGTGGCAGGTATGTTTGGAATCATTTTAAAAACCACAAACGGAGGGGGATTCCCAGTGGGGGTCGAAGAACCCTCGTCAATGGGTGCCACAATAAAACTGTACCCAAACCCGGCTGAAAATACAATCTTCATCGAATTTAAAGGTAAAATGGAAAATACTGTATTATCGGTCATGAATATTAACGGGCTGATAGTATTAACCCGCCGGATTTCCGAACCCGGGATCAAACTTGACATCAGTAACTTGCCTGGCGGGGTATATATTGTCCGCTTGATCAATGAGAAAACCGTGAAAAATGTAAAATTTATCAAGCAATAAAACTTTGGCAAATTGAAAGTTGAACCTTACGAACCCCTCAGTCCCCCGCTTAACAGGTTTACCCGACGGGATATTCCTGGCTGTTATTGAATCGGACGGACTGACGACCGGTCGGGCGAAACTTGTCAAACATCAATAACCGGGCAACCAGTTTGCGTTATTTTAATATCTCGCTTTATTGTCAGTTTTCAATTCAACTGTTTTTTGTAATTTAGTATTTTATCTGTTTTCTTACAAATCAGCACTTTGATTTCTAAATTGTAAATATTATCTTTGTGACATGATTCCAAGGGATTTACATGCGGTTTTGCTGGCTGCTTCTGAAAAAAGTGCTGTCATCTCTGTCACAGGGCCCAGGCAATCGGGAAAAACCACGCTGGTTAAAGCGGTGTTTCCCGGCTATACGTATATCAATTTCGAGGATCTGAGCCTGCGGGAATTTGCCACCGGCGATCCGGCATCTTTCCTGAAAACATACGGCAAAAGGATCATCCTTGATGAAGCACAGCATGTGCCCGGACTGTTTTCGTATATGCAGCTTGCCGTTGACGGGGATAAGGAGATCCGCATCGTCATTACCGGGTCACAAAACCTGTTGCTTCATCACAGTATATCGCAAAGCCTCCCGGGTCATATTGCACG
>SESB01000336.1_pt1 | contig 34687 bp, 35 predicted proteins | sample 3171441 | NCBI WGS metagenome assembly SESB01 (sample SAMN06051867, study PRJNA518727) | freshwater metagenome | biome: subpolar coniferous forest; feature: holomictic lake; material: water; isolation source: holomictic Lake 227, 6 m depth | place: Canada: near Kenora, Ontario | collected... | reverse complement strand
GCGTCCCTCCACGCTCGCACCAACGGCATGGCGCCGCTGAAAGACCTGATTGATAGCCCCAACTTATTCCCGTTCCGGATCAAACCGATTCACGCCGAAAATCTTGCGGCTGCATCATTCAGACTTGACATTCTCCGTCACGGGTTAGATGACGAACTGGTCATGCTGCGGAAACCTACAAACATTGATGACAAAGGCAAGCGGCTTATCATCCGATGTTAAAGGCCAGTAATGCTACCAATAAAATACCCAAAATAACAAGGATATACATGTTTGAGATAAAATAGGGAAATACCATTAACCCTATGCCGCAAAAAAGTGGAATAACAGCTTTTTGTTTTTTGCCATAAACAAAAAAGCCTAAGCCTATTGAACCAAATATCACTCCCCGCACTAAGATGGAAGCAGTCCTCGTAGCGACGAATGCTTGATGAAATTCATCGAAATGGCCTGCTCGAAAAGAAGTTTAGATCGTTTTCTCCGCAACAAGTTGCATCAGGGCGGATTCATCAATAATCTCGACACCGATCTTTCGGGCCGCTTCCAGCTTGGAACCGGCAGCTTCTCCGGCAATTAGATAACTGGTGTTTCGGCTGACAGCGTTGCCGACTTTTCCTCCGGATGCCTCAATCAAAGCCTTGGCCTGACTCCGGGTTAGATTGGGAAGGGTTCCCGTAAGAACAAAGGACTTGCCTTCAAGTGTTTTTCCGGCAATTGGAGTCAGAGACAGAATTTCAACACCGCTCTTCAGAATTCCATCAAGGATTTCCCTGTTACCCGGATCACTGAAGAAACCATGTGCGCTCTCCGCAATGGTCTTGCCAATGCCTTCAACCGCCGCCAAGGACTCTGGAGTCTGCTGCATCACGGCATCCAGGCTTCCCCACTTTCTGGCAAGAATATCGGCGATATTCTCTCCTACATGTCGGATTCCCAGGCTGTACAAAAAACGGCTCAACTGTATTTTTTTACTACGGTCAATGGCGGATATCAGGTTTTCAGCGGACTTTTGTCCCATACGGTTTAATTTTAGAAGTTTTTCAATGGTCAGTTGAAAAATATTCGCATAAGAGGTCAACAAACCCACATCCACCAGTTGCCCAGCCAGCTTCTCACCCAGACCATCAATATCAAAAGCGCGTTTGGAAGCAAAATGAATGATGTTTTCCTTGAGTTGCGCCGGGCATCGGGCATTGAAACACCGAAGTGCGGATTCAAGCCTGTCAGATTTTTCCAGATATGACCTTATAGCTTGCGAGCCGCAGGCGGGACAGGTTGCAGGCATCTGAAACGGAAGTTCATTTCCAGACCGTTTTTCGGTGACGACCTTGACGATTTTGGGAATCACATCTCCTGCTCTTTCCACAAAAACCGTATCGCCGATGCGAATATCTTTTCGCTGAATCTCTTCTTCATTGTGAAGCGTAGCCCGACTGACCAAGACTCCGCCGATTCTGACTGGTTCCAGATGGGCAACCGGGGTCAGAACACCAGTCCGGCCCACCTGAATTTCAATAGCCTGAATTTGCGTTGTTCCCTGAACTGCCTGAAACTTCCAGGCAATGGCCCACCGTGGGCTTCGGGCTTTTTCGCCAAGCATTCCCTGATACCGAAGGCTATCGACCTTGATCACCAAGCCGTCAATGTCATAGGGAAGGCCAGAGCGGCTTTCTTCCAGTTCACGGTAGCATTCCAGAACCTTCTCCAGCGTCAGGCAGGGACGAATCAGGGGGTTTACCCTAAATCCCATGGACTTCAACTGCTTAAGAACATCCCAGTGGGAATCGCTGTTCATGTTCGGGGCCAGTCCCGTACCATAAATAAAAATATCCAGAGGCCTGGTGGCTGTGATTGAAGAATCCAGTTGCCGAAGTGATCCGGCAGCCGCATTTCTGGGATTGGCGAAAAGCTGAAGGTTTTTATCCTCGCGGCCTTGATTCATTTTCTCAAAACCCTTGTGGTCCATGATGATCTCTCCCCGGACCTCCAGCCGACTTTCAACTGCGCCAGTCTGGAGCTGAATTTGAAGCGGAACCGAGCGGATGGTCCTAACATTGGCGGTAATCACTTCTCCTGTTATTCCGTCCCCACGGGTGGATGCCATGACAAGTTTACCGTCCTCATAGACCAACTCGACTGCAACGCCATCCAGTTTTGGCTCTGCGGTATAAAGAACCTCATCCTGAATTTGAAGTGCTTTTTTAACCCGGTTGTCAAAATCAATAATATCCTGCATGGCAAACGCATTATCCAGGCTTAGCATTGGAAGGGCGCGCGAAGCGGTTTCAAACACGGCAAGCGGCGGCGCTCCAACGCGAGCCGTGGGCGAATCCGGACTTTGCAGGTCAGGATGTGCATTTTCAAGCGCTATCAGTTCCTGCATCAGGAGATCATATTCAGCATCCGATATTTCAGGATTGTCATGCGCATGATACAGGGTATTGTGACGGTAAAGGGCTTGACGCAGTGTTTCAATTTGATTCTTGAGCGTTGAACTTGCTGGAGTATTCATGGTCTTCGTTCCAAAATATGGTTGAATTTAGCTCGTTATGCAGTCTTCGTTGGGGTACATTGGTATTTCACTGGACTGGCTCCCAAAACTGGGCATCTGCTCCATCAAAAGAACTCATGGTTTCTTGTAAATCGTTCATGAAAAGATCGTCATTAGCAGCTTGCTCCATTTGTGCCAGTTTGTCCGCCATACCAGAAACTGGCAAACGTTGATTGAGTGTATCCTCTACCAATGCAAATTCCTCTAAAGGTAAAATAACCCAAAAAGGGTTGCCCACTGCATCCGTAATAAATTGGCGTCCAAGAGCAGCCGTAGCCATCTTTCATCTCCTCTGATTTTCACTATAGGTTTTTGCAGCATAAAAAATTTCATCTACGGTTTTATCATTCCAAATATCCCTCTGCCATTCTGTATAATCGAAATCTTCTCTCAAGATAAGACTTATGAATTTCTCAGCTTCAACGATGTCAAGTTTTTCACGGAGGGCTTTCATACCTTCAAACCTTATTATTGTGTCTGTTCTCATTTTTCCTCCCGTAATATACTCAAACAACTTTGGTTTTTCCAAAGACAGTAAAAGATATCGGGTACAAAGCATGGTGATCCCGGAAAAACCAAAGTTGCATTGATATATCAAGATCGCTCTCATAATTCAAGATTATTTGGGGCATAGGAATATTCAGCATACCGTCAGAGACACAGTGATCAATCTGGCACGAGTTGAAAAACTTTGACGTTGAGATTATTTGTTTGATAAAAAAATTATTTATCAGTTTCGATGTGGTATCGTTCAGTGACAACTTGTTGAGGGCTAATTGCTTTTTTCCCAAGTGCCATTGCCAATGGCTCATGATCTCTGATATTTGTTGTTAGAATTTCGGCATCAGAAGGCGCCAAAAAAACAAAAACTGCATCCCCTAAATTTCTGCATTCTTTATCTTGAAGTACATTGGTAGTTCGATAAAGTTGGCGCAATAATTTAGCGCGCTTTATATTTTCAAGCTTTTCTGAGTCAATAATGGCTTCTCTCATCTTACGCAATTCTTCGGGTTTACTTCTAAGAGCCGATGACATTGAACATCCATTTTCCGGATCGCAGCTTGTTGGTTTTATCTCTATCAACCCTCTTTTTTCATAAGGTGCTACCTCTCGGTAACAGGAAAGCGGGCTTATAACTTCGGTGGTTATTTTTCTTCTTTTTTTCCAAGCTACTGAAATTAATGACTTCAATGTAAGTCGAAATTCATCGTATAAAACTTTGTCATGCGTTGCTGTCTCCCCATATTTTTTTAGTAAATCACCTAAAGTCTGTTTTGCGATTGATCCAGAGGCTTCTTTAAGAGCTTGCAATGCTGTTGAAGTTGTATATCGCTTTGGTGTTCTGGACATACGCTGAAGAGCATCAATTGCTTTTTCATAAGACCCAGTGCTTATAAATTTATTATGAAACCAAACAAAATTTCCCAATGGACCAGCTTTGAATTCTTTAATGGCGTAAACAGGAAGAAACGTCTTGCGATAGCATTTGATTGCTTTTAATGCAATATCCTTAGCTTCGCCAGAATTTAACAAAATATCGGTTAAAACCGTTGTGTCTATAATAGCTTCATCCATTTAACAAGTCCGCAGCAAATTTAAAATGTGAAGGTGATAACTCGAAACCTGTTGTTTCCAAAATCATTATTTCGTCTATTGCTTCGTCATATTCAATAAAAAGTTCCGTATGAACTCTTTTAAGAATATTTAGCATAGCACGTAATTGATCTATGTTCAGAGGGACACCATTCATGTTTTTTAATGCGTGAAAAACTGAAATAATAACAGTCCCAAAACCATCTCCTAAGCCACGACAGCAAAATAATTCTGGCAATAAGGCTTGAAGTCTGTGGATTGCATCGTCTGATGAAAGCAGATTGTCATCAAGCAACATCTTGATAGATTCATTTACATGATTAATGCCTTCATCCAAGAGCAAGCACGCTGTTGTGAGTGCAGGATTATATTTCTCACGAACAGGAGTCGCTTGAATTAATTTTAGATTAGATAAATCTATAGCGCTCATTTTGTTTTTCTCTCAAAGTATATTGTTGTCATCAAAGAGATTCTCTTGTTTCTGTATAGCCTTTTGATTTGCATCAGTTTCACTGACTTTTATCAAGCCGTTGCCTGCTGTTGATAAAGGTATTTTTGGAAGCCGAAGAAAACATTTCCGATTTCATTAGGCCAGCCAAGATCAGCCACGGCATCGGAAATTGAGTTGTCATATTTAAGCCGAAGAAGCGGCGTTATTTTTGTTTGATCCAGTTCTTCCACCCCGACGATCACATAATGCGATAACACGAAAGAGAGAAAGACCTGTTGTTTGCTGTTAAAGTGAGTGCTGATTATGGCTTTGGTTTTTGCGGCGCGTTCTTCGCGGGTAATAGGTGCACGGGCGTAAGCCACATGAGCCAGGACATCAAAAAGATCGCACTTTTCCGCGTCGATAATCTTCTGCATCTCGGCGAGCTGATCCTTGCCGAAGCCTTTCTCAGCCAATCCCTACAGCAGTTTTTTGCGCGTACCTGGTACACTCCATAAGGTGCGAAGTTTGCATCAGTACACTTGAAAAATATGGCTTTTCTACAGCCCCAGATAGGCTTTCTTGACGGCTTCATTGCTCAGAAGATTCGAGGCGGAATCGGACATTGTGATGGCGCCGTTTTCCATGACATAGCCCCTGTGAGCCACTTTAAGGGCAAGGTTGGCATTTTGCTCCACCAAAAAAATGGTGGTGTTGTTCTCGGCATTGATTTTCTTGATAATTTCAAAAATCTGGCGAACAATCAGGGGCGCAAGCCCCAGAGATGGTTCATCCAGCAGAAGCAGCTTCGGTCTGGCCATAAGCGCTCGTGATATGGCCAGCATCTGCTGCTCGCCGCCACTGAGCGTTCCACCTGCCTGATGCCTTCTTTTAGAAAGGATCGGGAACAAATCCCAGATATATGAGTGGTCTTTTCGAATATTGTCCTTATCTTTTCGTAGAAAAGCGCCCATATCAAGGTTTTCCGCAACCGTCAGATAGGGAAATATTCTGCGGCCTTCCGGAACCTGGCTGATTCCCAGAACGACAATCTTTTCTGGAGCCATTCCTTGAATTGGCTTTCCCCTGAAAACGATTTCTCCATGCCTTGGTGGAACGAGTCCGGAAATGGACATCAAAGTGGTGGTTTTGCCAGCGCCATTTGCACCGATCAGGGTGATGATTTCTCCTTCGGCAACCTCCATGCTGATGTTTTTCAGGGCCTGAATATTGCCGTAATATGTTGAAACACCATTTACCCTAAGCATCTATTTCTTCTCCAAGATACGCCTTGATCACCACTGGATTATTGCGGATCTCTTCAGGGGTTCCCTGTGCGATCTTCTTTCCATAATCCATTACAAAAATCCGATCAGACAGACTCATGACGAGTTTCATGTCATGTTCAATCAACAGAATGGAAATCCCCTCCTCATCCCTGATCCTCGTTATCAGAGCATCCAGTTCAAGTGTCTCCTGGGGATTCATGCCTGCAGCCGGCTCATCCAGAAGAATCAGGAAAGGTTCCGTGGCCAAAGCCCTGGCGATTTCAAGTCGCCGCTGCGCTCCGTAGGGAAGATTTTTGGCCTGATCATTGACATATCTGGCAAGCCCTATTTTTTCAAGAATCCGGTAGCTGTCATCCACAACAGACTGCTCTTCCCTGACCATCGCCCGGTTGCGGAATATGGCCCCGGCTACCCCTGAATGGGTTCGGCAATGTCTGCCGATCATCACATTTTCCAGAACTGTCATGCTCGGAAACAGACGGATGTTCTGAAACGTGCGGGCCATGCCTTTTTCGGTTACCTGATTGGGTTTTAATCCGTTGATGCGCTCGCGTTTTTGAGCGCCTGAGGCCTTGGGGGATGAAATCATGATGTCCCCGCTGGTTGGCGAGTAAATGCCGGTAATGCAGTTGAAAAAAGTGGTTTTGCCTGCCCCGTTGGGGCCAATCAGAGCGACAATTTCACCCTTTCGAATATCTATGTTCAGATTATCCAGAGCGCGAAGTCCGCCAAAATCCATCGTCAGGTTGTTTACTTCAAGTATGGTTTCCATAGTTAGGGGGCATCCGCTAAAGCCAAGTACCAGGTGGTGTTTATTCCAACTTAATACCTAAGACCTAAAACTTTTTAAAATCATGGATGTTCACCGGGCTGGAACTTATAACTTCGGCGAACATTGGCGACGATTCCCTGTGGACGAAAAACCATCATCAGAACCATGATGGCCCCAAATATCAGCATTCGGAATTCGGAAAACGCCCGGAGGTATTCGGGAAGAAGAATCAGTACCAGGGCTGCAATGGCAACGCCTACAATGGAACCCATTCCCCCCAGAACGACAATGGCGAGAATCATCGCCGATTCCAGAAATGTGAAACTGGCGGGATTGATAAACGTTGTTTTGGCGGCGAAGATCACTCCAACCATTCCGGCCCAAGTGGCACCAAGGGCGAAAGCTGTCAGTTTAGTCCGGGTTTTGTCGATTCCCATGGCCTGGCAGGCTACTTCGTCTTCTCTTAAGGCTATCCACGCACGTCCGATTCTGGAATTCTGCAACCGATTGACAACAAAAATGGTGAACAGCACCATGCCAATCATCACGAAATACAGATAAACAATGGAACTGGAAAGAGACAGTTGAATGCCGAACAAAGATGGCCTGGAAATTTGGGCGATACCGCTTGGACCAAATGAAAATTCATTCCAGTTTTCAAGTATCAGACGAATGATTTCACCAAAACCCAAAGTGACAATGGCCAGGTAATCCCCCCGCAGGCGCAATACCGGAAAGCCAAGAAGAAGACCGAAAAAAGCCCCCATGAAAGCACCCATCGGCAGTACGATCCAAAACCCCAGCCCGAAATGGTGATTCAAAAGGGCATAGGTATAAGCTCCGACTGCATAAAAGGCGACATATCCCAGATCCAGAAGGCCGGCAAGCCCGACAACGATATTCAGTCCCAACCCCAGCACGACATACATTAGAGCCGTAATCATGATATTGGTCTGGTAGGTATTCATCACAAAAGGAAAGATCACCACAAAACCTATGCCGGCGACAAAAGCAGGAACGGCGTATCTGCGATCTGACAGGACCCGCTGGAAAAACGATGGTGCTTCTGTGCCGTCCGATTCAGTATCTTTTTTCCCGGTTTCTTTTCGCCAGAGCAAATACCGCCAGACAAAAGAAAGCAGAAAGCTTCCGATGCCGATATAAAACATGTTTTCCCATCGCCACAACACCAGCTTTTCTGTGGTATTGACACGAATGACCATGATCGGAAAGGTCAGGAACATGAACCAGAGAGACACCAGAAACGATTTTTTTATTTCAGATAAAGTTGGCATAATTTATGATAGATTGAGCGATTCAGGAATTAAAACAGAAATTAAAACACATCAACTCCGTGATCCTATACTTTTTGTGTGGTCGATCTTCCCAGGAGTCCCGCTGGTCTGAAAATCAGAATTAAAACCAAAAGCGCAAACGCGAAAACATCTTCATAATCGCTGGATACATAGCCGGTTGCAAAACTTTCAGTCAGGCCAAGAATCAGACTGCCCAGCACCGCGCCGGGAATGCTTCCGACGCCCCCCAGAACCGCGGCGGTAAATGCCTTGATTCCCGCAATAAATCCAATGAAAAAATTAATCTGTCCGATGTGGGACGCAATCAATACACCGCCAACCGCCGCCAGGGAGGAACCGATGACAAAAGTCATGGAAATAACCTGATTGACATTGACGCCGACCAGCATGGCCATGCTTCGATCCTGGGCAGTTGCTCGCATGGCCTTTCCGATTCTGGTGTATTTGATAAGCAGTGTCAGCAACACCATGATAACCGTTGTTGTAATCAGAATAACAAGTTGAGTGGATCGCATAATATGGGAATAGGGTTCCCAGAATTCAAAATCAGGAATCAGGCTGGGAAACGGCAGAAAATCAGATGTCTGGGCAAGAAGAACATAGTTTTGAAGAAAAATGGACATCCCGATGGCGCTGATAAGGGGAGAGAGACGCGGAGCATGGCGAAGGGGTTTATAGGCGATTTTTTCAACCGTATATCCGTAAGCAGCGGCATACACAGCGGCCGCAATCGAGGCCAGAACCAAAATAGCAAATTGATTCAATCCCATAACCGTCAGTACGCTGGCTACAATCAGCGCCGTGAAAGCACCGATCATGTAGATTTCACCGTGGGCGAAATTTATGAGTTCGATGATTCCATAGACCATGGTATATCCAAGGGCGATCAGCGCGTAAATACTGCCTCGTGTCAGGCCACCCAGAAAAAGCTCAAAGAAATATTCCATTGATATTCAGTCTGCTCCCTGTTCAACCGGCATCGAAAACCATTCACCTGGACTCGGGTAAAAAACAGGGGGCAGGTATTGGCCATACATGTCCCCTGAGATATTCAACAATTCTGATGGTTATTTCTTGAACTCAACATATTTGCCGTTCTTAACCTGATAAACCGAGAATCCAACGCCAATGGCATCACCGCGATCGTCAAATTTGATTTTTCCGAGCGGCGTATCAACATATTCGGTCCGCAGCGCCTTGACAATAGCATCGTAATCGGTAGATCCGGCTTTCTGAATGGCGTTTAAAAGCGCCTGAGTGGCTGCATATCCGTTGATGGAAAACACTCCCACATCTTCGCCGTAGGCTTTTTTATAGGCTTCTTTTACAAGCTTGTCCATCGGGTTGGTTGAAGTGTCCATGGGGCCGGTTGCATAGACACCTTCTGCATATTTCCCGGCAACCTTGATAAAAGTTTCATCTTTAACACCGTCGTCAGAAATAAAAACAGTTTTCATCTTGCTTTTTCGCATCTCACTGACAATTTTTGAGGCTTCAGGATGATATCCTCCGAAAATAATCGCTTCTGCACCCGATTTCTTAACCTTGTTGACAACCGATGAATAATCCACAGCTCCGGGAGTTACCCCTTCGAAAAGAACAACCTCGCCTTTTCCGGATTTTTCAATGAATGTTTTTGCAAATTCAGCAAGACCTTTTCCATAATCACCCTTGTCATGAAGCACGGCAATTTTTTTGAGTTTCAGGGTGTCCAGGGCAAAATCGACTTCCAGTTTGGCCTGGGCATCATCGGAGGCGATGGTACGGAAAAAGTTGGGATATTTTCCGCTTTGGGTGAGGTCCGGATTCGTTGCAGAACCGGACATTGTAACGATTTTGGACTCTTTATAAATATCCAGAGCCGCTTTTGTCGCACCGCTGCAAACATGGCCCACAACCACCGTTACGCCAGCAGTCGCCAGCTTGGTCGCCGTATTTGTGGCGACTTCCGGTTTGCATACATCATCTTCTGCAATGACTTCAACCTGTTTGCCCAGGATTCCGCCCTTGGCGTTCACATCCTCGACCACCAGCTTGGCTGCCTTGACAATCGGCAGTCCATAAGAGGCCAAGTCTCCGCTGTGAGCGCCGGCAACACCGATCTTAATGGTATCGGCTGCAATGCCGGACCCTATAAACGTCAGTACCATCAGCATTGCAACGATGGCGGTAGTGAGCTGCTTATTCATGGAAATCTTTTTCATAACCCCTGTTCTCCTCTTCAATTATTGTGGTATATATTACTTTGATTGAACTTCCTCCTTAATATAAAAACCGTCAGAATGAGTCAAGACAAAAGAATTTGCTTTTTGTGCTGAAATTCTTTAACATCCAAAGATAATTATGATGGATATTTTAGGTGAATCAACTCAGAGGCCATTAAATTTGTGAAACGTATTGGGCTGGTCGTAAAAAATGATCTTATGGCCATTCAGAAGGCCAACGAACTTGAAATCTGGCTGAAATCCAGGGATATCGAAGTCTTCAGAAAAGAGATGTTTTCTCCTAATAGCGCTGTTTCCGATTCCCGATCATCTCATGCGCCGAACGACCTGCTCTGTGTTCTGGTATTGGGAGGTGACGGAACATTTTTAAGCGCTGTCCGGTGGATAGGCGATGCCCCCATACCTGTTTCGGGGGTAAAATTCGGTGAAGTTGGCTTTCTGGCTGAAATCTCCGAAGACAATCTGTTTGAGGCGGTCACGGCCATTATTCATCAGGATTTTACAACCAGCCCCCGAATGCGTCTCCGGGCAGATATCCTTCGGGAGGACCGGCTAATCGCCTCCGAAACCGTTCTTAATGATCTGGTCATCAACAAAGGCGCACTGGCGCGTCTTGCCAGCATTAAAACCCTTCTGGACAACCATTATTTAACCACATACAGGGCTGATGGCCTCATTGTAGCCACCCCCACAGGCTCAACTGCATATTCCCTTGCGGCCGGTGGGCCTATCGTTCATCCTACTGTTCCAGGCATCATTCTGACTCCCATCTGCCCGTTTACCCTGACCATCCGACCCCTGATAATCCCGGATTCGGTTGTTATCACCATCGTCCTTGAGAAAGAGGCTTCGGATGTGCTGGTAACATTTGATGGCCAGTCCGGCATTGAACTCCACAACAACGACACGATCAGGATACAGAAAAGCCCCTATCCGGTGCTGATGATCAAACTCCCTGGTCAACGTTATTTTGATTTGGTAAAAGCCAAGTTAAGATGGAGTGGCGGCCGTGTTTAGCTTTTAGGATATTGACTTCCAGCCATCCTTTGTTTATAACCAACACAGTTTCATTGAAAAAAACGAAATCTTGATAAAACAGCAAGCGATATGTTCAATAATTCCAAACCTTCTGTCTCAATAAAGAAAAATCGTTATGCAGACCATCATGCAGACCATCATGCAGATTGGACGAACCTGATCTGTTCGATTGCCTGTGTTTTTTTCTTTACTGCTGCCTGTGGCCCTATCATAGCTTATCACCAGACGGCGCTTGATACCCCTTCCCGGCATGTGGACAACGGGATGAAATTTTTACAAATCAGTAAAATTGATGCCGCCGTTTTGGAATTTTCTCGAGCTACTGAACTGAATCCGGAATATGCTCCGGCTTACACTGGGCTGGGCTTGGCTTATGGCAGAATGGGAGATTTTACAAAAGGCTATGAATTCATTGAATTGGCCACAAAAAAAGCTCAGGGATACGAACAGGAATCCGCTGTGAAAGATGCGCGAATACAACTGGACACCCTGAAAAAAAACCTCTGACATCTCTATTTCTTGACTTGAAACGCCATGTAACTTAAATTAAGTAAAATAATCAATAACCTCCTGTTATTAACTTTACGGTGGAAATATCTATGAGCTGGGACTGGGAAAAATTAAAAGAACAGCAGCAGAGCAAAAGCGGCCCCAATATGCCGCAATTTGATGAAATTGCCGACAAATTGAAAAATATCAAACTCCCTGGCGGTGGTCCGATTGTGATTGTTCTGGCTGCTGTATTGTTTTTGGGAGTTTCCATGTTTTATACCGTAGATGTGGATGAGGTAGGCGTGGTGCAGCGCTTTGGCGAATATGTGAGGACGACCCAACCCGGTTTGAACTTCAAGCTGCCTACCGGCATTGAAAAAGTAACCAAGGTTAAAGTCCGCCGCATTTACAAAGAGGAATTCGGTTTCAGCACTAATCGTGAAGGAGATCAGCGAAAAATTTCTGCAAACAACGAAGATGCCGGCGTTACGTTGATGTTGACCGGTGATTTGAATGTGGCGCTGGTTCCATGGATTGTGCAATACCGCATCAAGGATCCTTACAATTTTCTGTTCAAGGTCAAGGACATCCGCCGTCTGCTGCTGGATATGTCGGAAGCCGCCATGCGCCTTGTCGTTGGAGACCGCAGTGTGAACGAGGTAATCAGCAAGCGGGAAGAAATTGCGATTGAAGCCAGGAACATCCTTCAAAGTGAACTGGATAACGCCGAATCAGGCATTAACGTTGTCACCATCGAAATGAAAAAAACCAATGTTCCTGATCCGGTTCAGCCTTCATTTAATGAAGTCAACCAGGCGGTTCAGGAAAAAGAGAAAATGATTTATCAAGCCAAGGAAGACTACAACAAGGCCATTCCTACAGCACGCGGGGAGGCGGACCGGACCATCAAGGCCGCCGAGGGATTCGCCCTGGATCGCATCAACCGTGCAAAAGGGGATGCCTCAAGATTTAGCGCTCTTTATGCTGAATACGCAAAAGCCAAGGATATCACCAAACGTCGTCTTTATCTGGAAATGATGAGCAGTATTTTCCCAAAAATCGGTGAAAAATATATTGTTGACTCAGATCAAAGCAATCTTCTTCCTCTTCTTAACCTCGGAAAAAACAGAGGGGCCTCAAAATGAATTCAAAAATTTCGTTAATCATAGCTGCCGGCATCGCCGTTTTGATTGCTTATACATCAGCATACATTGTCAATGAAACCGAACAGGTTGTGGTCACCCAGTGGGGCCGCGTGGTTGACATTCCCAAGCAGGCTCCAGGGCTGTATTTCAAGGTTCCTTTTATCCAGGAAGCCACATATTTTCCGAAAAATCTTCTCCTGTGGGACGGTGATCCCGGTCAGATTCCTACATTGGATAAAACCTATATATGGGTGGATGTTTTTGCCCGCTGGAAAATCGTAGATCCTGTCAAATTCTTTCAGACCGTCAACAATACGGTCAGCGCCCAGGGACGGCTGGATGACATCATTGACCCGGCAACCCGCAATTTTATTACGTCCTACAGCCTAATTGAGGCGGTCAGGCGGAGCAACCGGGAGCTGGATACATTTGAAATCGGTCTGGAAGATATTCAAAAAGAACAGATGGAACAGATTGTTGCGGGAAGGGATAAAATCACCCAGGGAATTCTGGAACAAGCGCAACCCAAATTGTCTCCTTTTGGTATTGAGCTGGTGGATGTCAAAATCAAACGCATCAACTATGTGGAACAGGTCCGGGAATCCGTGTATGGCCGAATGATCGCCGAACGTAAGCAGATAGCAGAGAAGTTTCGGTCGGAAGGAAAGGGAGAGGCCGCCAAAATTATGGGCGAAAAGGAAAGGGATTTAAAACGCATTACCTCCGAGGCATACCGGACCGCTCAGGAAATTAAGGGCAAAGCCGATGCCGAAGCCACAAAACTCTATGCTCAAGCATACGGCGTTGACCCGGAATTCTATTCGTTTATCAAATCCCTTGAGGTTTATAATGAAACTTTGGGCGATAACAGTTCGGTTGTGCTTTCAACCAGTGCTGAATTCCTGAAATATCTTAAAGGATACAATTAAAGACTTTACAGCAATACCTGAATGCCCAGTTAACGGATTACCAGCATTGTCGAGCTGGAAAAAGAAAAGCACTGACGCAACGAACGGTAAAATCCGTTAAGCGAAAGTGCTTTTTCTTTGTACAGAAAAGATTCCAGGCATATTATTTACCTTTCCTTCTCTGGTGGCGTGTACGGGCCAAAAGCTTTTTATGTTTATGCTTTCTCATTTTCTTTCTTCTTTTTTTAATGACACTTCCCAACCGATCACCTCCCCTCATTATTCTTCCATAGTCTTATTTCTCACAACTTCAACAAAAATTCAACCCTTTTATCTCAAAGTGAGTTATTCATTTGAATGACGGGCCAGGTATGCAAACACAAAAAAAAATTCTAAGGACATCGGGAGGCGATTTACTCTTGTAATTCAAGGTAAATATATTGACACACGCCGGTCCTTATGATAGCGACTCTTCCTGTTGGATCATCCGTAATGATGCTCTCGGAGAGCTGTTGTCCATTAGGATTATTTTGGATTTTTTTTGATTCAAACAAAGGAGCTACCATGTCGCACCCGGTACCCACGCCACTTTTATCCGGCGAGAATCTTCTCACGGATGACAATGACATCATCCTTCTCACAGATGAAATACCCCCATCAGATGATGATATAATCGAACTCTATGAGCTTGATGATCGTTCTGACATCCAGGAAATTATAAAGTTTCCTGATTCAGAAAATGATAAAACTGATTTTATTGATCTTTGCGATGTTCTCGAAGAACCAGATAACAAACCAGATCACAAACCAGAACACCTGCCGTATCTTTCTGGAACAGATGCAGAAACGCTAAATCTGAGTTTTGATCAGCTTTTCGATCCTTTTCTGCTTAAATCGAAAGTACCAGTCGAAGATACTGATACTGTTGACTTTCTTCAAAGTAATGATTTAGAAAATGTTAACTATCTTGCAGAAAACAAGGATTTTGATACAGACAACGATTTAATTTTATTACAGGATATTGTTCCATTAACTCTTGATAACGAATTCGTTGAATCGCTGGGTCCATCTGTTGAACCTGCACAGACGAGTACGTTATCAACCGAAAAAGATGCTGCCATATATGAAGACATGATGGCGTTTCAGCCAATGGATCAGATAGAGGCCGTTATGGAAAGGGTAATTCGAAATCTTTTTGCAGAAAGGATTGGACATATTCTGGATGAAGTCGTAACAACGACGGTTACAAAAGAGATTGAAAATCTAAAAAAAATCATTTTGGATTACCTGGCATCGGGTCAGTCTGCACCATGATTGTTTATGAAAACCCCGTAATACCCATTGTTCCTTAGGAGTAAGTAATGCTTATGGATCAGCCTGATAAAGGATACGAACCTCAGAATGTTGAAAAACGCTGGTATGCTTTCTGGGAAGAACATCAACTGTTTGCTGCAAATGAAAGCGATTCCCGTCCCGGCTATTCGATTGTTATTCCCCCTCCCAATGTCACCGGTGTTCTTCACATGGGACATGCGCTGAATGTGACGCTTCAGGATATCCTCTGCCGGTATCATCGTTTGAAAGGCTACAATGTTCTCTGGATGCCCGGCACTGATCATGCCGGAATCGCCACTCAAAATGTGGTGGAAAAAAAACTTGCAAGTGAAGGTCGAAGCCGGCAGCAACTTGGTCGTGAGAATTTTATTGATGCGGTGTGGGCATGGCGTAAAGAGTCCGGAAGCGCCATCATTCATCAACTCAAGCGACTGGGCGCATCCTGCGACTGGAAGCGGGAACGTTTTACGATGGATGAAGGACTGTCTCTATCTGTCAGAAAGGTTTTTGTTGAGCTTTATCACCAAGGACTGATTTATCAGGGTGACTACATCATCAACTGGTGTCATCGCTGCCACACGGCGCTGTCTGACCTTGAAGTCGAGCATGAAGAGATTTCCGGAAATCTTTATCAGATACGTTATCCCTTTCCCGATAATTCCGATGGCATTGTGATCGCCACCACCCGGCCGGAAACCCTTTTCGGAGATACTGCTGTAGCCGTTCATCCAGAAGACGAAAGATATCAGAATCTGCCTTCCGACACTGTCCTTCTGCCGCTCACGGATCGCCGTATCCCCATTATTAGGGATGCATTCGTGGGAATGTCCTTTGGAACCGGCGCATTAAAAGTGACACCAGCTCATGATCCGAATGACTTTGAAATCGGAAACCGCCACAACCTTCCCAGCCTCAAAGTAATTGACGATCATGGCCTCATGACTGATGGCGCTGGCATATTCGAAGGGATGGACCGTTTCAAATGCCGGGAGGCCGTTGTTCAGAAGCTTCAGGAGCAGGGACTCCTGGTTGGAATTGAACCCTATTCCCATAATGTCGGCCACTGCTATCGATGCAAAACCGTTGTCGAACCCAATTTATCCAGACAGTGGTTTGTTAAAGCAAAACCGCTGGCTGAAAAAGCCATCGCTGCGGTTCAAAATGGCCAAACCCGTATCATACCTGAGGTTTGGGCTGCAAATTATTACGAATGGCTGAACAATATCCGGGATTGGTGCATTTCCAGGCAGATATGGTGGGGACATCAGATTCCGGCGTGGACCTGTGAGGCCTGCGGAAAGATGACCGTATCCCTGACGCCGCCAAATACCTGCGCTTCATGCAGCCATTCGGTGTTGATTCAGGAAACCGACGTTCTGGATACCTGGTTCAGCTCTGCGCTGTGGCCGTTTTCCACAATGGGCTGGCCTGAAAACACTCCGTTGTTGAAAACTTTTTATCCCACTTCTGTTCTGGTAACCGGCTTTGATATTCTTTTTTTCTGGGTTGCCCGAATGATGATGATGGGTATCCATTTCATGGGTGATGTTCCCTTTAAAGATGTCTATGTTCACGCCCTGGTTCGGGATGAAGCCGGCAAGAAAATGAGCAAGTCCAAAGGCAACGTGATTGATCCGCTAATCATCATGGATCAGTATGGCACAGACGCCTTTCGTTTTACCCTTGCGGCGTTCGCCGCTCAGGGCAGGGACGTCAAGATGTCTGAAAAGCGGGTTGAGGGATACCGGCACTTCATAAACAAGCTCTGGAATGCGTCCCGCTTTGCCTTGATGCACGTCAATCTGGATTCAACAACCATTCCGGATGGAGCATTGTCTCTTCCCAATCAATGGATTTTGTCCCGGTCCGAAAGCGTGATCCAATCTGCTGGAGAGGCGCTTGAGGCCTATCATTTCAATGATGCGGCGGGCCTGCTCTACCAGTTTGTCTGGCATGAACTCTGCGACTGGTATCTTGAAGCCGTTAAGCCAGCCTTGTACGGTAAAGAAGGAGATGCAATCCTGGAACAGACGCGGGCGGTGCTGTGGCGGGTTCTCAAAAACACCCTGATCAGTCTTCACCCGTTCATCCCTTTTGTGACAGAAGAAATCTGGCATAAGCTGCCCGGAACCCAGGGCTCCATTATGAATGCAAGGCTTCCCCAGGACAGCGACCCCGGCTTTGGCCAGTTTGTGAATCCTGAATCCGAGCAGCAAATGGCCATCATTATCAGCATAATTACCGGCGTCAGAAATATCCGTGGAGAGATGAATCTTGCACCGTCCTTGAAGCTTAATGCACTTATTCAAACTGACCTTTCTGTAATCTCGGACACGATTCGCCAGCATGGAGATATCATCATTCACCTTGCGAGGCTGGAGAGACTTTCCGTTGACGTGCTGGGAGAAAGACCGAAGTCGGCGGCAACCACCATCGTCGAGGGTGCCATCATATATGTCCCACTGGAAGGTATTCTTGATTTAACCAAAGAAATACAGCGTCTTGAAAAGGAAATAGAGAAGCTGGACGACGAGTTGAATGGCGTTTCCAAAAAATTGAATAACGACGATTTCCTAAGCAAGGCGCCTGTAGATATCATTGAAAAAGTCAAGGGCAAACACGCTACACTGTCCGACAAACAGCAGCACCTGCAAAACAATCTGGATAAGATAAAGGCATTCCTATGACACAGTTTCTTAACCAATTAATTGATATGGCGCTCGCCGAAGATATAGGCGCAGGCGATATCACCACCGATTATCTGGTTCCTTGCGACAGTCAGGGACAGGGAATAATTGTTGCTAAAGAAGACCTGGTTCTTGCCGGACTGGATATTGCAAAAATGGTTTTCCAGCGGCTCGATCCAAAGATCCACTTTCAATCAGCTTATGAAGACGGGGCGGAAATCGCCTGCGGGGAAACGGTGCTATCTTTGGAAGGCAGGCTTAGAGCGCTTTTGACCGCAGAGCGGCCTGCTCTTAATTTTTTACAGCACCTGTCCGGCATCGCCACCCAAGTGCGGACTTATGTAAAAGCCCTCAAGAACAGCCGGGTCAAGCTTGTAGATACCCGAAAAACAACACCGGGATGGCGGGTTCTTGAAAAGTATGCAGTGCGTATGGGCGGAGCCCATAACCACAGAATGGGACTTTTTGACGGCGTTCTGATAAAGGACAATCACATAGCCGCCTGTGGCGGGATTCAGCAAGCGGTCGCTGAAGCCAGAAAACATATTTCGCATCTTATCAAGATTGAAGTTGAGGTCTCGAACCTTGCTGGCATCCTTGATGCACTTAAATCAAAGGTGGATGTCATTATGCTCGACAATATGGATATCGCCCAAATTCGGGAGGCAGTTTCCGCTATCCGGAACCGAGCCATTGTGGAAGTCTCTGGCGGCGTCACCCTTAAGCACTTAACCGCTCTGGCGCGAACCGGTGTTGATTTGATTTCGGTCGGCGCCATGACGCATTCGGCAAGGGCCGTGGATCTAAGTATGAGAATCCAATAACAGCAGGTAATTCACCAAAGATTGACCGTTGACCGTTGACGGTGAACGGTGAACGGTCAACGGTCAACGTTGTATATATGATCCCTATTCGCGACACTCTTTCTTCAAAGAATTACCCGGTGGTCAACACCGGCATAATCGGGCTGAATGTTCTGGTTTACCTGATCCAGATGGCCCAGGGAGGGCAGGAAGATCGATTCATATACATTTATGGTTTGGTGCCTGCCAGGTATTCAGTGCCACATATCGCTTCCTACTTCAGCATCGAACAGCAGCTTTTTTCCCTGATCTCCTTCATGTTTCTGCACGGCGGTTTCTGGCATCTTCTGGGCAATATGTGGTCTCTGTATATTTTTGGCGACAATATCGAAGATCGCCTTGGCTCCTTGCAGTACCTGCTGTTTTATCTGCTCTGCGGACTGACATCCGGCCTGTCCCATCTGCTGCTGAACCTCAATTCCAATGTTCCTACCATAGGAGCCAGCGGCGCGATCGCCGGGGTTATGGGCGCCTATTTTCTGCTCTTTCCAAAATCCCGAATTCTGACATTGATTCCCATCTTGTTGATTCCGTTTTTTATAGAAATTCCGGCTTATTTCTATTTGGGGATATGGTTTCTTCTCCAGTTTCTGAGTGCTGCGGGCAGTTATGGCGGCGCTGGAGGTATTGCCTGGTGGGCGCATATAGGTGGCTTCATTTCCGGAATGATCTTGTTAAAGTTCTTTCATATTCTTCCCGATTCCGGCTTAACAAAGCACCTGCGCAAAGTAACTGAAAAAAGAAAAACCTCCAGGCTTCAGGTTATTCGCACTTCAGGGGCTGGAAGCGATCCTCATCTCTACGGCGTGATTCAGGTCACTCCCTGGGAAGCTTTTTCCGGTGCAAACAAGATGGTTAACATTCCATGGGGATTTTATAACCGGACGATTCGCGTACAGGTACCGCCGAATATGAAACAGGGGTCAATCATCAGGCTCAAGGGAATGGGACGTCAGATGCCCGAAGGACTGCAAGGAGACCTCATGCTGAAAGTGACAATTCAGTCCTGATAGTTCAGCTTGGTGTTTTTTTAAGGACGAGTTCATAAGATTTTATCCGCATCACCGGATAATAGGACTGTTTGGCCTTGGCGAGTCCAGGAACATTCATGTCGCTTTCTTTGTTGATAAAGACATACCCATTAAACAGAAGACGGGCGCATTGACTGTCAAAATACTGATAAAGACCTTTTATCCTTGAAAATGCTTTTTCAAAATGCAAAACGCCCATAGCGGGTGTCAGATATGACCCGATGCCAAAGGCGCTGACCTTTCCATCTATCCGCAATAACAGCCCCTGTGATGAAAAAACATCCATATTCTGTAAGGTATTTAAGGCGGCTATGCGTTCACAGGCCAAGTCTTCCTTCAGATTGGCGTCACATTTGCGTTCTTCGCACCACTCATTCAGAAACTGGATACATTCCGGGGCCAGTTCCGGCGTTATTGGAGCCATGCTAACCCGGTCCTTGTCAAGATACTCTTTGGTAAACTGGTTGATAAGATTACGTTTTTTGGAATACTTGTTTCCTTTCAACTCCGCCAGATCCGATGTTCGATATACATAGTCATCGTATTCCTCCTGTTCCCGAACAGTAAACAAGGCTTCCACACGCTTGATTTCATACTGCTGAAGATAAGTATCGGTAACAAACCAGTAGGATTTATAATCCAGTTTCCGGGCAAGCGCGTACAGGGCTTCGGGCGAATATTGTCTTTGAGGAGATATAGGCAGGATAAGGTGACGTTTTTCCTTCTGGCGATTAAATTCTGCGGATACAATCAGCGTATCGCCATCAATTGCTCCAAAAGGCTGATATTCATCATTGATCCAGGAAAGAAGCGACGGCAGGGAATAGACGCAGAGGCGGTGCTGCTGGTGTTCAAAAAAAGGTTTCAGCAGAGGATAATCTACTGGTGTTAGCGGTAATAATTTCATAAATAAGACTTTTTCCTTGATGGTTTCAATATCGCAGGTCCCGCTTAAATATTTTTTTACTCAGCATGGGCATGGCGCCGGGTATTTCAGAAAAGCCCAGACCGCGATACAATGGCTGGGTGCCTTGTTTGGCGATAAGACCGATCCAGGTCATTCCATCCTGCTCCAGACGATCCATGATGATTTTCATGATGCTGGAGGCAATTGCCAGTCTTCGCGCCTCTGGCCTGACCACAATGTCCTGAATATAGGCATCGCTTGCCCTGTCGCTTATGGCTCGCCCCATCCCCAGAATCACTCCTGTTTCCTGAACCGCTACCACAAAGCAGTGACTGCCGGAAATGATTCGGGCAAGCTTCTCAAGGGTGTCTCCGAACTCCGACCACCAGCCTGCAAGGCAGTAGAGATGACGGATCTGAAAGAGATAATCCTCTTGTTGACGATCGGAGAAGGTACTCCAGCACTCATTTAAACATGTAAGGGTATAAATCATTGAAAATCAACTTGCTGCAGCTGGTGGAAGGAAGGACACCTTGTTGCGACCACTTTCTTTTGCGGCATACATGGCCCTGTCGGACCTGTTGACAAACGCTGTCAGTTCTTCTCCCGGAGAGTATTCTGTGACACCAATGCTCAGGGTAACCTGAACCGATCTGTCCGCATACGGGTAAAATGCTATACATTCAAGTGCGTATTGTATCCTGTCCGCCACACTTATAGCCTCATCAACATCTGTATAGGGCAAAATGGCAGTGAACTCCTCTCCCCCATACCGGTAAGCGGTATCCATGGTTCGCAGGCAGGTTTTGATCATCTGACCAACGGTGCTTAAAACCTTGTCACCTTCCAGATGGCCGTATGTATCATTGTAATTCTTGAAAAAATCGATATCGAGGAGCAATAGCGCCAAGGAATGACTATAGCGGTTGGCGCGTTCAATCTCCATTTTCAACTGAGCAAAAAAATGTCTGGAATTATAGAGCTGCGTCAGACTGTCGGTGATGGCCAGTTGTTGAAGATCAGCCATCATACGGTTGCGTTCCTGTCTGAGCTCCCGCTCTTTGAACACCCTTTTTATCCGAAGCAGCAGCTCCTGAAATCTTATGGGTTTAAAGACAAAATCGCTTGCTCCCTTTCCAATAGCTTCTTCGTAAGAATACTGACCGCTATAACCGGTCATGACAATCACATCAATATCATAATCTTTTTTTATGATATCCGTCAGCTCAAGCCCATCCATCCCCGGCATCATTATATCGGTTATAACTACTTGAAATTCTGTTTTTTTAAGAATCTCAATGGCATCTTCCGCGCTGGAAGCCACCTGGCAGTCAAAGCCGGTCATTTTGACAAATTCCGCCATGGAATCGCGGACAGCCAAATCATCCTCAACAATTAATATTCGTCGATTCATGGCAGCCAAGGGTCCTAACACATGATACTAATGGTTTCACCCAGAAAACAGGGCAGTTTTGACATCCGTTGATCGTGAACGGTGAACGGTCAACGGATGTAATTTCTGATGTTATAATCATGGCCGTTGTTGACATCATTCAAGAGAATCTGTTAAAAAGAAACAATATTTTTATACTCTTATCTTAATTAACTTGAATGAACACAGGTGTCAACTGACTTTTTTCTGAACAAAGTCAGGGAGAATACGAATTGCAAAAGAATACCATCAGCTCCATCCGGAATTTCAGTATAATCGCCCACATTGACCATGGCAAATCCACCCTGTCCGACCGTCTGATTCAGGCGACAAATATGGTGTCCGACCGGGATTTCAAGGATCAGATGCTCGATTCCATGGACATTGAACGGGAGCGCGGCATTACCATCAAGAGCCAGACCATCTGTCTTCCCTATCTCGCAAAAGACGGCAATACTTATTATTTAAACCTGATTGACACTCCGGGGCATGTTGACTTTACCTATGAAGTATCCCGCGCTCTGGCTTCCTGTGAAGGCGCCCTGCTTCTGGTGGACGCCAGTCAGGGGGTGGAGGCCCAAACCATCGCCAACCTTTATCTGGCTATGGAACACAATCTTGAGATCATTCCCATTATCAACAAAATAGATCTGCCTTCGGCTGATATTGAACGGGTGAGAAATCAAATTGAATCCGACCTTGGTCTGGATCCGGACAAGATTATTCTGGCATCGGCCAAGGAAGGCATCGGCATCCAGGATGTGCTGGAAGGTGTTGTCACCGTGTTGCCCCCTCCGGTTGGCGATCCGGATGTTCGGCTTGAGGCGCTCATTTTTGACAGCCATTATGATGCCTATCGAGGAACCATCGTCCATTTTCGAGTATTTCAGGGAACCATTCGAACCGGCGACACCATCATGTTCATGTTCAACAATGCCCGCTACAAGGTTGAAGAAGTCGGAATATTCCAGATTAAGCGGGTGCCTCAGCCACAATTGTCTGCGGGTCAGGTTGGATATCTGATTGCCGGCATAAAAACGGTAAGCGATACCCGCTGCGGAGACACCATTACCCATGCCAATGCTCCATGCGACAGCGTCAAGCCTGGATTCAAGCTGGCCAAACCCGTTGTTTTTTCTTCACTGTATCCAATTGCCGCCGATAATTATGCAGAATTGGCGGAAGGTCTTGAAAAACTTCAATTGAATGACGCATCTCTGGTGTATGAGAAAGATTCTTCAGCAGCTCTGGGCTTTGGCTTTCGGTGCGGGTTTCTTGGGCTTTTACACCTGGAAGTGGTACAGGAAAGGCTGGAACGTGAATTTAACCTGTCCCTGATTCTGACAGCGCCTTCCGTACAATACCAGTTGGTCATGAAGGATGGATCCACACAGATCATCGACAATCCGGCCCTTTATCCTGATCCCATGTCCATACAAGCCACCCGTGAACCATTCATTCGCGCCACCATCATTATTCCCGACAGATACATGGGTGCAGTTATGAAGCTTTGCCTGGATCGCAGAGGGAACAATACCAATTACCAGTATCTGAGCAATAACCGGCTGGAGATGTTCTTTGAACTTCCCCTGTCTGAAGTTGTTTATGATTTTTATGATCGGCTCAAATCCATCACTCAAGGATATGGATCATTCGACTACGAACTGATTGATTTCAGGGAAACCCAGTTGGTCAAGATGGATATCCTGATTAATGGCGAGCGGGTGGATGCCCTCTCCCAATTGGTTCACAAAGATCGATCTGTTGAGCGGGCAAGAGTGGCCTGCGAAAAGCTTCAAGAAGAGATTCCCAAACAAATGTACAAGATCGCAATTCAGGGAGCAATCGGCGGGAATATCATCGCACGGACAACAGTATCTGCTTTTAGAAAGGATGTTACTGCCAAATGCTATGGCGGTGATATTTCGCGTAAGCGAAAACTTCTTGAAAAGCAGAAAGCGGGGAAAAAACGCATGAAGATGGTGGGTAAAGTCATGATCCCGCAATCGGCGTTTCTGGCGGTGTTAAAGACAGATACGGATTAGAGTCCATTTTAACCAAAAATTACCGTGAAAAATATCCCCCCTTTGAGAGGGGGAAGTTGGCATTTTCATCATTAGGGGTGAATGCCCGATCCATGACCATTTACTGGAGAGAAACAACGTGGGAAGAACTGTTGCTGAGAAGATATTTGATACTCACCGGGTCAACAACCCCTTTGGCGATATTCATGTCATCCGGCTGGATGCTGTTTTCTGCCATGAGATTACCACCCCCATCGCGATTAACGATTTGATCGCCCGCGGAAAAGACCGGGTGTTTAGCCCATCAAAGCTTAAAGTAGTCATTGATCATGTCTCACCTGCCAAAGATGCCAAGACAGCGCTTCAGGGCAAGATTCTTAGGGACTGGGCCCATCGTCATAGCATTCCGGATTTTTTTGATATCGGCAGAAACGGCGTTTGTCATGCGCTTTTCCCTGAAAAAGGCTTTGTCCGACCGGGCTATACCATCATCATGGGAGATTCCCACACCTGTACCCATGGCGCTTTTGGGGCCTTTGCCGCGGGCGTGGGAACAACTGATCTGGAAGTTGGCATTCTCAAAGGCGTATGCGCCTTTCACTATCCCCATTCCATAAAGATCATCATCACCGGAAGCCTGCCCGAAGGTGTCTATGCCAAAGATGTGATTCTTTCGATTATCGGACGTATCGGAGTAAATGGCGCTACCAATAAAATCATTGAATTTACGGGGCCTGTAGTCGATGCCATGAGCATGGAAGGTCGCATGACTTGCTGCAACATGGCCGTTGAAGCCGGAGCCACCTGCGGAATCTGCTACCCTGACAGAACGACTGTTGATTATCTTTGGGAATTTATTCAAAATGATTACGGTAGTCCAGATGAGGCTCTGGATGATTTTTTAAAATTTCTTCCGGATGAAGATGCCGACTATGAAGAAATTCTGGAACATGACGTGTCGGCATTGGAGCCTCAGGTAACATTCGGGTACAAGCCCGATCAGGTTACCTCTGCGCGAAATTTAAGTGGAACGCCAGTTGACCAGGTATATATTGGATCATGTACAAATGGCAGAATTGAGGATTTGCGAATTGCCGCTCGGGTGCTGAGGGGCCAAAGGATTAAGGATACGGTTCGGGGCATCGTATCGCCTGCCACGCCAAAAATTTTTCGCCAGGCCCTTGAGGAAGGCATCCTCCAGACATTTATGGATGCCGGGTTCTGCGTCACCAATCCCACATGCGGAGCCTGTCTGGGAATGAGCAACGGGGTCCTTGCGGAAGGCGAGGTCTGTGCATCCACTACTAACCGCAATTTTAACGGAAGAATGGGAAAAGGTGCCATGGTGCATCTGATGAGTCCGGCAACCGCTGCGGCTACAGCATTGGCCGGACATATCACTTCGTGGGTCCCCTGACTTCTCGCAGGTAGAGCCGGCAAGATGCCGGCTCTACGGATTTCTTTAACCAACAGCCACCCAAAACAAATGAGAGTATTTATGAAACAATTCAGCGGACCGGTTCTTTTTCTGGATCGTTCAGACATCAATACGGATGAAATCATCCCCGCCAGATATTTAACTGAAAACACCAGAGAGGCGCTTCAGCCATTTCTTCTTGAGGATATCGTTCTGGAGGGTTTCAACCCAGGAACTGACATTCATGCAAAATCGGTGATTATCACCCGCGCCAATTTCGGCTGCGGTTCTTCCCGTGAACATGCGCCATGGGCGCTTGAGACAAACGGCATTCATCTGGTGATTGCAGAAAGCTTCGCCAGAATTTTCAAACAGAATATGTTTAACTGCGGCATGATGGCCGTTGAGCTCCCAACTGAGACTCTGGATGAGATATTTTCTACTTACGCAGGAACAGAGACACATTTAATCACTCAACTCGATAAAAACCATTTTATTTTAAAAAATCAAAATCATACCCATACCATTTCTTTTTCCCTTTCCGGGTTCAACCTGGCGCTGGTCGTGGCCGGCGGATGGGTAGAGTATGCTGATATACATTATTGACAGGGGCGTTAGCGGTGTCATTTTCCAGGCTTGTCTTTATAATTTTCACAAAAATATAATTTCATTTCTTGACTCCCCTGGGTAATTGATATATGGACTTTCCCCGATAGATTGAAAATATCTGGTGAAATATTTCACCGTAATTCCATGAAGAAAGGAGGCTTGTTGAATGGCTTTTAACCCCGTTGTTGATGAAGATAAATGTGAAGGTTGCGAAGAATGTGTGGATGTTTGCCCTGTTGAAGTATTTGAAATGGTTGATGGAAAATCATCCCCAGTCAATGCTGAAGAATGTCTTGGCTGCGAAAGCTGCGTTGAAGTCTGTGAAGTTGGCGCGATCACCGTCGAAGAAACCTGATCAGACACCCCGTTCCCTGGACCTGAATCAAGGACCAGGGAACTTCAGATGTTGCTACGGTATCACCTTCGAATAGACATCGTCGGTCAGGCTGCATACATGGCCGGCGCGGAGGTAATGGTAACCAGTCGCAGCAATCATGGCGGCATTGTCTCCGCAGAATGCCAAAGATGGAATAAAAACCGAAAGTCCTTTTTCTGCAGCAGATGCCTTAACCTTTTCCCTTAAACGGGAATTGGCGGCCACGCCCCCTACAACCGCTATCCGGCTACACTGTCTGGACATGGCGGCATAAGTAACCTTGTATGTCAGCACATCCGCCACAGCCTCCTGAAACCCTGCCACGATATCCGGAATGCTCTCCTTGAAATCATGTGTCTCAATATATCGCCGAACGGCGGATTTCAACCCGCTGAAACTAAAATCAGAATCCGCTTTATCCAGATAGGGCCGGGGAAATTGTATGCGAAACGGATCACCTTTCCGGGATATTTCTTCGATCGCTACGCCACCAGGATATCCCAGACCCAGCATTTTGGCCACCTTGTCAAAGGCTTCTCCTGCTGCGTCATCACGGGTCTGGCCCATCAGTTCATAGGCGGTATGGGATGTTACATGGTAAATTCCGGTATGCCCTCCGGAAACCAGCAAAGCAACAAATGGAAACTTTGGAGAATCAGATTCCAGAAACACGGAATGGATGTGCCCTTCAAGATGATTCACTCCCACGCAGGGAATGTTCAGCGAGTATGCGTAGGCTTTGGCGAACGAAAATCCTACCAGCAGCGCACCGATCAGGCCAGGCCCCTGAGTAACAGCTACGGCGTCAAGCTGGTTTGATGGAATCCCAGAGCGATTAATTGCTTCAGAAACCACTTGCGAAATGGCTTCCAGGTGTTTGCGGGAAGCCAGCTCCGGAACAACGCCCCCATAAGGGTGATGAACAGTTGTCTGTGAAGCCACAACTGATGAATGAACTATAGTTCCCCCGCTTACTACGGCAGCCGCTGTTTCATCGCAGGATGTTTCGATACCCAATATATTATTCATCATGGCTCTTCAGGATCAACGTTTTCAATGTGAATGGAGAACTGCTTCAGGCCCAGATTATGTTGCATGCAGAATGCACGGACGGCCTGCAGCCGATCCGGATCATTTTCCCTGAAGGAAATGAGCAGGCTGGTGACCATTTTTTGCTGAATCAGAGCCTGTAGATTGTCGAATGTACCCAGAACTGAATATCCCTGAAGTTTTTTTCCGGTCTTCAGGGGATCATCGTCAATAAAGCCAACAGGTTTAATCTTCACCCGTTTATTGTGAAGGATTTCCCGAAGCAGAATCTCCCCTCCTCTTCCCGCCCCGTAGATCAGAATCTTTTCACCGGAAAGAGCCTTTCGTTTCATGGCGTCCCCGGTCAGCCTGAAAAACCCGCGGGTTCCCAGGATGGCTCCGGTGGTTATAAACCAGTCCACAATAAAAATGCCTTTTGAAAAATCTTCAAACCGATACGCAAAGGTCACTGCCGTAATCGAAAGAAAAGAGGCAAGAGTGGATGCCTTCAGATAAACTGCAACATCATTGGAACTCAGATATCCCCAGAGGCTTCGGTACACCCCCATCAAGAAAAACGCCGTGAGTTTACAGGCGATCACGGCCGGGAGCGATTTCAAAAACACCTTGAAATAATATGGAAAATGGGGTGAATCAAATCTCAGCCGGTAGGAAAGATAATAGGAAAAGGCAATGAGACAAAAATCGAGAATAACCAGGACAATCTGTTTTTTGTAGGTCAGCTCCACAAGAATTGGGGTAAAAGTGCGGCCGCGAAGTACTGAGAACTCTTTTTCCGGATACACGCGCAGTTGAGACAGATAGATTCCCATGAGAAGGATCGACAACATCAACGGGATAATGACAGATGGAGATGTGAAGGTATCGCTTCTGCTGACAAAAAGGGCGGCGGTTCCGGATACCAGCCCGACCCCGTATAAAAACAGCACGGCTTTTTTTTCACTGAACCCCATCAGCACCAGACGGTGGGACGTATGATCCTTGCCGCCGGTTGAAGCTTTCCGCCCGCTGAGAAGTCTTACCAGCGTCACCATCGTGGTGTCGAGTATGGGAACCATGGCGACCATCACCGGAACGGCAATGGAAGTCATGGAATTGCCGGCGTTCATTCCAGGCAAACCAAGGCTGAGCAACGAAATGCCAAAGCCGATCATCAAAGAGCCACAGTCGCCCATGAAAATGGACGCGGGGTTGAAATTATACACCAGAAACGCGGCAGATGCACCGGCCAGTATGGCGGCGCATCGTGCATACTCAGGGTTGGTTCCCGACAAAATAATCGCCAAAAATACAGCGGCGATTATGCCTGTTCCTGCGCAAAGACCATCCATGTTATCCAGCAGGTTAAAGGCGTTGGTGATTCCCACAACCCAGAAAATGGTCAACAGTGTGTCCAGTGTCAACGAAGTAACCCACTGAAGCCTGAAGCCCAGAAACGCTATAAGGGATGCAACAAGAATTTGACCCAGCAACTTGCTTTGGGGTTTTAGCCGGAATACATCATCTGCAAATCCCAGTAAAAACATGAGGGTGATGGCAATGCAAAAAACCGGTGCAAAAGAAGCAATGGCGGCGTTCTGCGGGGTTGTCATGGGAAGAAGTGTGGTGCTGAAATCCGAAATGACAAACAGTGGAATGGCGACTGCCAGGTAAATGGCAATCCCTCCGAACAGCGCTGTTGGTTTATTGTGCCACCGGTCTTCAGCGGGACATGCCATCCAGCCCCTTTTCAGGGCGATTTGACGGACGATTGGCGTCAGGATCAGGCAAATGGCAAAGGATATTCCAGGAAACAGAAGGGTCATAAAAGAGCCATCAAGCGATAGTGAAGAATCAAGCAGGTTTACTTATGAGGTCATATCCAGTCAATTCTTTCATCGGAATCTTTTCTCTCAACAACCTCGCCCATCAAAAACGCCTGTACCTCCACGCCGTTTAATCGCTCCAGCACGTCCTGAGCGGACTGCGCCGGAACGACAGCAATCATTCCGATGCCGTTATTGAAGGTGCGCATCATCTCGGTATCCGAGACGTTTCCTGCATCCTGAAGAAATTTAAAGACCGGAGGGATCGACCAACTGCCCTTTCTGATCAGCACTTTGCAGGAACGGGGAAGGATTCTTACAACATTTTCAGAAATACCTCCGCCCGTAATATGGGCAAGACCATGAATGGGAAGATCACGGATCAATCGCAGTATGGTTTCCGAATATATCCGGGTGGGCGTCAACAATTCTTCGCCAAGGGTTTTTCCCAGATCTGGTATATATGCATCAATCGACAGCTTTAGTACATCAAAACAGATTTTTCGAACCAGGGAATACCCATTGCTGTGAAGGCCGCTGGATGAAATGCCGATCAGTTTGTGACCCACCCGGATTTCAGAACCGTCAATAATCTTGTTGTTATCCACAATTCCAACAGCAAAACCAGCCAGGTCGTACTCATCGTCCTGATAGATGCCGGGCATTTCTGCAGTTTCCCCGCCGATTAGCGCGCAATTGGCCTGCCGACATCCTTCTCCAATCCCCTTTATGACATCTATGGCCACCTCTGTTCTCAGGCGGCCCACTGCCAGATAATCCAGAAAAAAAAGCGGTTTTGCACCCTGAACTATCACATCATTAACACTCATGGCCACCAGATCAATGCCGATTGTATCATGTGTATTCGTCATGAATGCGATCTTGAGTTTGGTACCCACCCCATCTGTTGAACTTACCAGAACAGGCCTTTTAATATTGGCCAGATTGAGCGAAAACAAACCACCAAATCCACCGATTTCCCCCATCACACCGGTTCGTGGCGTGTGGCTGGCGATGGATTTGATCGCGTGTATCAAATCGTTTGCTCTATCAATATCTACACCTGCATCCGCATAGGTTAGGGGCTTGACCATGATTATCTCCTTGATAATGGACTGAAACTTGAAATTATTTCGAATAATTAAACATTTTTGGTCAAAAAGTCAAAACATTTTTTGACATGTAGAGAGTTGTATTGTATGGAAGAAAATAGATTTTTCAACAAGAAGAATATATTATGCTGTATAATGGCAGTTCTTGTAACAAATCATGACGGTTTTCATACTTTTGCTTAGAGGTGTATCGTGACAAAATTTGCCAGACTGGACCGACTGCCGCCTTATGTCTTCGCCACAGTCAACAAGATCAAGATGGAAGCCAGACATGCGGGAATAGATATCGTTGACCTGGGAATGGGCAACCCCGATCTGGGAACCCCACGCCATATTGTCGACAAAATGATTGAAGCGGCTCAAAAACCTCACAACCATCGCTATTCCGCTTCGATGGGAATTACCCGGCTGCGGCTGGCCATATCCGAGTGGTACAAAAGACGCTTTGACGTGGATATCGATCCCGACTCGGAAGCAATCGTGACCATCGGTATCAAGGAAGGCCTTTCTCACCTGGTTCTGGTCACCATTCGGCCGGGCGATGTTGTCTTTACCCCCAACCCCACCTATCCCATTCACCCTTATTCCGCCATCATTGCCGGCGGTGATGTCCGGGGAATTCCCGTGGGTCCGGGCTGCGATTTTTTCGAGAACCTGATCAACGCCACCAAGCAGACCTGGCCGCGGCCAAAGGTGCTCATCATTTCTTATCCCCATAATCCGACAACAGAAGTCGTTGATCTGGAATTTTTCCAGAAAATCGTGGACTACGCCAAAGAGCATGACATGCTTATCATCCATGATTTCGCCTATGCCGACCTGACTTTTGACGGCTATAAGGCGCCCAGTTTTCTGCAAGCCAAAGGCGCAAAGGATGTGGGCGTGGAATTCTTTTCCCTGTCCAAAAGCTACAGCATGGCCGGGTGGCGTATGGGATTCTGCGTGGGAAACGCCGAAACCGTTGGCGCCTTGAAGCGCATCAAAAGCTATCTTGATTATGGTGTTTTCCAGCCCATCCAGATCGCCTCCATCATCGCCTTGAACGGCCCCCAGGAATGTGTTCAGGAAATCCGGGACACTTATATGGAAAGACGGGATGCCCTGATTTCCGGCCTTAACCGGATTGGTTGGGAGATTAAAAGCCCTAAAGGGACCATGTTCGTTTGGGCTAAAATTCCCGACAGATTCGTCAAAATGGGATCTGTGGAATTTGCGAAGTTTTTGATTAATGAAAGCCAGGTGGCGGTATCCCCTGGCTTGGGCTTTGGCGAATACGGCGATGAATATGTCCGGTTCGCCCTTATTGAAAATCCGATGCGGATCAGTCAGGCCGTTCGGGGCATTCGAAAGGTCATGTAGCATGAAAACAATTAACATTGGACTTCTGGGTTGTGGCACGGTCGGAACCGGCGTCGCCAGAATCCTGATCCAGAATCAGGAGATCATCCGTTCCAGGGTGGGCGCTACGCTCAACCTGAAACGCATCGCAGATATAGACATTGATCGCGACCGGGGAATTGTCTTTGAAAAAGATGTGTTTACGACAAATGCAGATTCGATTGTCACAGATCCGGATATTGATATTATCGTAGAAACCATCGGCGGTCTGGGCATTGCCAAGATATTGATATTGAAAGCCATTGCCAATGGCAAGCAGGTGGTCACCGCCAACAAGGCGCTTCTGGCCAGCGAGGGGAACAGCCTTTTTCGAATTGCCGCAGATAAAGGAGTGGAGCTTGCCTTTGAGTCCAGCGTTGGCGGCTGTATGCCGGTGATCAAAACGCTTAGGGAATCGCTTGTCGGAAACCAGATACAGGCCATGTCCGGAATTCTGAATGGAACCTGCAATTACATTCTATCCAAAATCACCGATGATGGCGACACTTTTGAAATGGCTCTGGCCAAAGCGCAGAGCAAGGGATTTGCGGAAGCTGACCCAACTTTGGATGTCGAAGGCTTTGATACCGCCCATAAACTGGCGATACTGACTTCACTGGCTTATGGGACAGATCTTTGCATTGATGATATTTATGTTGAGGGCATATCCAAAATCACCCCTCTGGATATTGAATTTGCTGGACAGTTCGGTTATAAAATCAAGTTGCTGGCAATCAGCAAAAACAGAGGCAATGCCGTCGAAGCCCGCGTTCATCCGACCATGATTCCATTTGATAATATTCTGTCCAGCGTCAATGGTTCGCTTAATGCCATCACCATCACCGGCGATGCCGTGGGTGACATCCTGCTCTATGGCAAAGGCGCGGGCATGATGCCAACTGCCAGCGCCGTTGTCAGCGATGTGGTGGATATTGCCAGAAACCTTCTAACCGGCTCTGTCGGCAGGGTGCCGCTGCTTTCCTATCAGAAGGATTACATTCACCGGATTCCGGTAATGCCGGTTGATGAAATCATCTCTCACTATTATTTTCGGTTCGCCGCCCTTGACCAGCCCGGCGTGCTGTCCAAAATTTCCGGAATTTTGGGAAACCACGGAATCAGCCTGAAATCCGTACATCAAAAAGGCCGCAAGTCCGAGGGTTCGGTTCCGCTGGTCATGATGACGCACCTGGCCAGAGAATCCAATGTTCAGCTTGCCCTTTCCGAGATTGTTCATCTGGAGGTTGTCAGCGACATGCCTGCATTGATCCGCGTGGAAGACTCCAACTGTTCCGATTACAAAGATGTGTATGGGGGGCCAACCCCTATCGAGGCGTTATGTATATAGTGTGTTCAGACCTGGAAGGTGTTTTTATCCCCGAAATATGGATAAATGTTGCGGAAAAAACCGGAATTGCTGAACTTAGGCTCACTACCCGCGATATTTCCGATTATGATGTTCTGATGAAAAAACGCCTTCAAATCCTTAAAGAAAACCACCTGAAGCTTTCGGATATTCAGGCGGTCATAGACACCATGAATCCGCTTGAAGGTGCGCTGGAATTCCTGAACTGGCTCCGCTCCATCACTCAGGTGATCGTGGTATCCGATACGTTTAAGGAGTTTGCCGGCCCCATGATGAAAAAACTGGGCTGGCCCACCCTTTTTTGTCATTCCCTGACGATTGACGCCAGCGGCATGATTATCAGCTACGATCTTCGTCAGCAGCGGGCCAAAGAGAAAACAACGCTCGCAATGAAAAGCCTGAATTATCAGATTATCGCCATGGGCGATTCCTATAACGACATCGCCATGCTGAAAGCTGCGGACAAAGGGCTGTTGTTCAGGCCGCCCGAAAACGTGATTAGGGAATTTCCTGAATTTCCGGTAACCCATGACTACGACAGGTTGAAAGAATTAATTCAGGCCATCATCAACGAATAGCATTTTTTTCAATAATGGACACTGATGTTGACACATCGCACCCCGTACCGCGTTATCTACGGCGACACCGATAAAATGGGATTTGGCTATCACGCCAATTATTTTCGCTGGTTTGAAACTGCACGCGCGGAAATGTTTCGTTACAATGGCCTTCCCTACAAGGAAATTGAAGCTCGTGGTTTTTTTCTTCCCGTATCCGAGCTTCACTGCAAATTTCTTTATCCAGTTCAGTATGATGATCTGCTAATCATTGAAACCTCACTCGACAGCAGCATTCGGGGCGGCATCAAATTCGACTATACGGTCTTTGATGAAAATGGGGTCCGCCCACTGGCCAGAGGTTATACACGGCATGCGTTTATGGACAAGGCAGGCAAAGTGGTCAGACCACCTGATTTTTTCACCCAGATCATTCGCAAGCATTCAATTTTCACCGGATAGGTTGGCCTCTGAACTCAAAACCGATGCAATTTTTACAGGAAACGCCACAGGGCATCGTCATAAAAATTTATGTTCAACCCCGATCTTCCCGAAACCGGATCATCGGTCTTCACGGGGATGCCCTCAAGATTACGATTCAAGCCCCTCCGGTCGATGACGCTGCAAACCGCATGTGTATCGAATTTATGGCCAAATGTCTGAACCTACCCCGTTCAGCCATTGAAATTATTGGCGGCCAAACCAGCAGAATGAAACGGTTGCTGCTGCGATACGCCCCCGGATTTGACTCAACGGAACAAGCTGAAACCTACAAACAAACGCTGTTATCACTTCTCGACAATTCCATATCTAAAGTATCGCCACATCACAGGAAAAAAACAGCAATAGAAAATCGTGGTTGAATACATTCCGTTGGTCGAGGTAGCTATAATAAAAATCTCCAAACTTATATCTTATTGTTTGTTCAACATCTCAGAGGTTTGGTTAATTCCGCTATACCGCTATAAATTGTGGCATCC
>SESB01000334.1_pt1 | contig 34725 bp, 33 predicted proteins | sample 3171441 | NCBI WGS metagenome assembly SESB01 (sample SAMN06051867, study PRJNA518727) | freshwater metagenome | biome: subpolar coniferous forest; feature: holomictic lake; material: water; isolation source: holomictic Lake 227, 6 m depth | place: Canada: near Kenora, Ontario | collected... | reverse complement strand
GAAGTGTGATTCGAATCCTTCAGAGCGGGAGAACGCAATGCCATTAAAAGAATTGCATTTCCTTTCAGGTCAATTTCGGAAAGCCCACCCCAGCAAGTCTCTGCCGAAGCACAGTTGTTCGCAGCTTCGCGCCCATTTGGATGGAGTGCCACTTTATTGAACTCGGTCTGCGCCCAAGCAACATCTGCCTGACCAAAATAAATTGCATAAATTCGCTTGGGGAGAACAAAATTGGAGTAAAGCCGACTTGTTAATCGAAATGCGATCGATGGATCTGCATTCATCATTTGCGTATTGGGGCCAATAAGTTGCACCACTTCCGGAGTCGGCGTTGGTGCAGCGAGCAGCGCTGTGGCGCTTTTCTCCCAAGCCCAGTAAGAAATACCACCTGCAGCGTCTAAAAGATCCGTGAAGGAAGTAGGTCTAACGGGTTCTGTAAATGTTGGGGTCAATGTCGGCGTTGGAGAAAGAGAAGGGCTAGGGAGCGAGTTTGGGGATTGGCTTGGAGATGGCGTGGAGATTGGAGGCGATGTTGGCGTAGGCGAAGGATTTACCGTAGGTGAAACTTTTGGTTGCTTGGCCGTCTTCACGAGAACACCTGCACTCCAGATCAATTTGTTTCCAGATTTCACGCAGGTATACCGCTTGTTCGCAACTATTACTTGTTGATTAATTTTCTTGCACGGAGCACCTTTAGTCATAGTCGCTGCTCGTGCAGATCCCAGAGGAAGCAACCCGGTGATAAGAACGGCGATCAGGAACCAACGCGTCCTCATTGTTCGAGTTTAGGTAGGAAGAACTAGATCGAGTAATGACTCTCAAGGAGCAGGCACTCAATCGGAGTTTTACCGGGTATCGGATTTAATTCTAGTGAGAACACCACTGCTCCCCATGAGTATTGCTAGCGAAACGAAAACGGCGCTTGCGCCTAAAGGTCCGGCGATTACACCTGCCAAGGCTGGCAAAAGGAACTGACCAAAGCGATTTCCAGCCAACCTAACCGAGATCGTGAAAGAGCGTTCGGGATCTTTGGAGATCCTGGATACCCATGCCATCGTCATGGGTTGACCTACACCCAGAGAAAAGCCAGCAATACCGATGACGATGTAGAGAAAAAGAACCTGATGGGCGGATGTGGCAACCACACAAGCGATGGAAGAAATGGCAATGCTGCCAATGAGTAGTCGCCAGAAACCGATTACTTCGGTCATTTTGCCTAAGTAAACCCGTGATGCCATTGATGTCAGCGCTCGTATGGCAAGGACAATTCCAATGGAGGCAGAACTGAAACCGCGTTCTTTTCCAAAGACGGGTAAGAAAACCACCAGGACATCCACGCTGGAGGAAATTGCCAAGCTGGTAAACATCGCCAACTTCATGCCCGGGTTTTGTAGCACGCTGGCAAAACTGACTTGTTCGCGGGACTCTTTAGCGCTGACGCCCACCGTAGGTCCCATAGGAAATTTGCGTAGCAGCGGAATGATCCCAAGCGCTCCCAGAATGGCCGCCGCCAAGAAAGCATGGCTGGTGGATTTGGGTAGCACGCCGTGAGACCCAGAAACGAATGACCCGATTAATGGTCCAAAGAGTTGACCAAGAGCGGCGCTGAAAGTGTAGAGACCAAAGAATCGTTCGTAATTTCCACTGGGGCTGCGGTTAGCAAACATCGCTTGCGCGCCGATCATGCAGAGCAGTTGCGCTGTGCCCAAGGCCGCAACAGCGACCACCATTAAGGCGATGGAATTGGCCACCATTAAAACGCTCGTTGAGATAACGATCAAAATTGTGCCGTAGAGAATGAATCGACCTTCACCATATTGATTGACCCAGCGACCCAAAGCGACCGCAAGCAAGAGAGGGAAAAGTGCATAGAGCGCACCGAAAGTTCCGACCACAAAATTGTTGGAGTGCAGAATCAATAGTTTGTAGGTGATCATCGGGCGAGACAAATAGGTACTTGCCTGGATGAAGGCGGAATTGATGAAGGCAATCCATGCCCACATTTCAAACCGTCTCATAAAAGAGTACTTATGAGAATTGCTTGAATTGGTTGAGGTGCCCTAGGCGATGCTCGAGTCCGTAATTGAGAATCTGGCTCAAGGTGAGCTCGCCCATAGATTCATGGACTCCAACTCGGTCCCATTTCTCTGGCACAATTTGAGAGAGAACATCGAGATTAACTTGGAAGATGCCTTCGATAGCTGCCAGGGAAGCGAATGGATCGCGACCGGCATAATTCAAATTGTCGGGATATAAATCTTCATCAAAATTTGCCAGCAGCGGCTTTTCAACAGTCAGAACATGCCAGTACCGTGCCGCAAAGTGAATATCGCCATCGGACATGTGATGAACGATGAAGGAACGCGACCACTCCCCTGTGGCGCTGGGGGTCTCAAGTTCTTCGCGAGTCAAGGAATTTGCCAGATCGATAAATTCGATGGTGGCCTTTGAATATTGAGAGAGCAGCTCTGAAGTCATGGGCAGAGCCTACCTTTTCGAAAGAGCGTGAAGGTCGTTAACCAATGGCCGGTAGATTCCAATCGAACTTTATCGAGAGTTCGCGCACCAGGACCGTCACTAGAGCCGAAGCTATCACTGGGATAGCAACTGTATTCGTGAGGTCATCAACCCCGACGTACACCAATGCTCCTAAAAAGCAGGAGGTGCCAATGGTTTCACGGTGCAAAAGCACTGGCGGAATCTGGCAGAGAAGGTCGCGCAGGAGGCCACCAGTGACGCCGCCAATTAATCCCAGAATGGCTGCCACGAAAAAATTGATATGGAAACCAGCCGCAAAATTGGCGCTAGAGACTGTTGCCACAGCCAAACCAAAAGTATCCAGCGAAAGCACAAATCGCCCCACGGATTCGGTGCTCTTGATGGAAATGGTGAGGAGTACTGCCAAAAGTATGGAGCCGAATAGCCAAGGGTGTTGAATCCATGGTGGCAGTTGACCGAGGAAGAGATTTCGAAAGGTGCCGCCGCTGAGTGAGGAGACCGCGGCAATGAGAGCAATGCCCCCGTAGTCCAACCCTTTGCTGGCAGCAACGCGGGCGCCAACCAATGCAAATGCAAAGGTGGCGATGAGGTCAAAAGTTGTGACCAGCGAGGCAAAATGCATGCCCCTATTATCCACTATCTATCGAAGCACATTGGAGAAAAGCAATGTGGCAACGTCCACGAGAGAAAGCAGCATTATGGCTTGGAAGCCGTACTTCTTGGGTCGAAGTAAGAGAGTCGCTAGTGCCAAGAAAGTAACGGTCAGGATCAAGAAATGAAACCGACTGGTGTGTAACGTAAGAAATCCTGCTACCGCAGCTAAGGAAGTGCCAGCGATATAAACGCTAACTTGAATGCCTACTATCTGTGGCAGCCCATTTATTCCAATAAGTCGATCTGCTTCCAGATCCTTTAATACGTTAGCGAAATGGGCCGAGAGCCCAAAGAGCCCACCAGCACACATCAGCCATAAAGGTAGAGAGCGATGCGCCGCCACGTGGGCAATAGATGCCAATAAGGCAAATGCAAAGATATAAGGAAGCGGAGAACTCTTTCTAAACTTAAAATATCCGTTGTAGGAAAGTCCGCACGCTACCCCGAAAAGATGAAGTGTTCCGCCTCGAAAACCGAGCGGTCCAACATATGAGAGAAAAACGCATACAACTAGATCAACATAGAGCGCCCGCCTAAGAGTATGAACGGTCAGCGTCCCGTCAAAGAGCGGTTTAGAGGAACGGTTTTGTAGGCGATCTCGTTCAACATCTTCGATGTCGTTATGCCAACCCACTGCTAATTGGCCAGAAAATACGGCTAGGGCAATAAGACAGGATTCCGACCAAGAGAAGAAGTTGTGAGCCAGTAGTAGCGAAATCGACGTTACAAGGATGGTCGGTCCAAAGTGCGAAGCTTTCAGCATTTTGACGACGATCATTATCGAACTCTAACTTGTAGGCCCTACTCAGGCTCAGTTTCTTCGAATTCCGAAGTAGTCATCGCTGCTGGGCCAGAGTAAGGTCTGCGGTACACGGGAGTTCGGGCAAACCGGACTGAGAGGAAGACTTAGTGTCTTCGACCGTCTGAACCTGTTTGGGTAATGCCAGCGCAGGGAGGATGCGTAAAACCCGTGCCTACACCTATCAAGGGGGCACAAAAGATGAAGAAGAAAACTCGTCAGCAACGAAGAAATCAACGAACAAAGAACACCGCCATTGGACTGGTTTTTGCTCTTGGCGTCGCGTTGGTAATTTCGGTGGTCTCTAGTTCTGGGACTGCAATAGTCACTGATGTCACTCTGGTAACCCATGACTCCTTCGTGATGAGTCCCGAACTGATCTCAGCCTTTAATTCCAAAACCGGATACAACTTAAAACTGATCAAAGCCGGAGATGCCGGATCGCTCACCAACCGATTGATTCTGACGAAGAAATCTCCTATTGCAGATGCGGTCTTCGGTATTGACAATACTTTTTCAGGGTTGGCCAAGCAGGAGGGCATCATTAATGGCAACCTCCAAGCGACTGACTTTGGGTATGTCTGCTTTAACTACGATAAGAATTGGTTTGCCGCCAAGAAAATTGCCGCACCGACTTCCATTAACGATTTAATCCTTCCGGCTTACAAAGATCTCACCGTCATAGAAAATCCAAAAACTTCTTCGACTGGGCTCTCATTCCTTGCAGCCACCGTTGATAAATTTGGTGCCGCCGCCTGGAAGTCTTACTGGTTCGCATTAAAGAAAAATGGCGCCAAAGTGGATGATGGTTGGGAATCTGCCTATTACACCGATTTCTCTGGTTCAAGTGGAAAAGGTAACTACCCCGTCGTCCTTAGTTACGGATCTTCCCCCGCAGATGAAGTTCGCACGAATGGTCAATCTCAGTCCGCCAGCATTCTCGATGGTTGCTTTAAACAAACCGAGTACGCCGCGGTGCTAACAGGGGCCAATAATCCCAAAGGCGCGCAAGCGGTCATTGATTTTCTGCTTTCTCCCGAATTTCAAAAAACTTTTCCAACAACGATGTACGTCTATCCGGCAGTTGCGGGCACGCCGATCCCGGCAACGTGGAGCGCATTCGCGCAGATACCCGAAAAGACGTACGGCGATAATCTAGATTTCAACGCCAATCGCAAGGGTTGGCTTGCTGACTGGTCTGCAATTTTTGCCTAAATTGCGCAGGCACCTGGGGCTAGGGGCTATTCCCTTAGCTTTCTTTGCAGTGTTCTTCTATTGGCCACTCGCTCACGTCGTATCGCTGGGCTTACATGGGAAATGGCTGGAATCTCTTACAAATCGAAGAACCTTGGCCCTTGTTTGGTTTACGACCTGGCAAGCATTGCTGTCCACGGCTATCGCAATTTTTATCTCATTTCCTACGGCGTATTTATTTTACCAACGTCGATTTTTTGGTCAGAGAACCCTAAGAACTTTTGTGGCAGTTCCCTTTGTACTGCCCACGATTGTTGTAGCAATCGGGTTTTTCTCTCTCCGCAAGAACGTCTATTTGGACGGATTGTTAGGGCACTCCCCAACCGCTTTTATCCTTGCAGCCAATGTCTTCATGAATTTTGGCATCGCAGTCCGCATTATTGGCAGCAACTGGGCAAATGTGGACTCCTCACTTGTTGATGCCGCGGCCCTAGATGGCGCAGGAGGAATAAGAACATTTTGGGCAATATCTCTTCCGCAATTGGGACCAGCCATCGCCGCTGCCGCTTCCCTGATTTTTCTCTATTGCGCCACCAATTTCGGAATTGTCTTAGTCCTAGGAGGAGGGCAGATAAAGACGATTGAAACTGAGATCTATTTTTCGGCTACGCAGGCGCTGGATTTACAACGAGCCTCTGGTTTGGTCTTGATTCAATCACTGCTGACAATTATCGCCTTGGCCCTTACCTACAGATGGTCAGGTCGCAACCTCCACCTTTTTGCTCACGGATTTGGGTCAAGAATAAAGCCGCTCTCGCGAAAAGACTTTCCCCTTCAACTATTCTCATTTCCCATCATTGGATTGCTCATCCTCGCCCCTCAACTTGAAATTCTTCGCCGGGCTTTTCAATCAGATCGCGGTTGGACAATTCTCAATTTTCAGAATTTGGCTTCTTTCGGAGCTCGGAATGTCCTGAGCATCTCCGTTCTCAATGCGACCCTGAACACAGCGAGAAATGCCTTAATAGTTTTAATGATTAGCCTGATTATTGGTTTATTGATATCCAATATTGCTATCAAAATCTCTCCGAATTCAATATTTCGCAGGGCATTCGAAGCTCTCTTTCAACTTCCCGTCGGAATCTCGACGGTGGCTCTTGGTTTGGGATATCTCACCACTTTTGGAGGTGGGCTATTTCCCCTGCGAAGTAGTTGGCTTGTAACCCCCATTGCTCAATCCATCATTGCCACACCACTTGTAATTCGAATTTTGCTGCCAGCACTGAGCGCTATTGGTTCTGATTTAATTGAATCGGCCCGAACTGATCGTGCGACTCCAGGAGATATCTGGTGGCTAATACAAATACCGATGGTGAAGTCGGCGATTTCTATGGCCGCCGGATACGCCGTGATTATTTCGATTGGTGATTTCGCCGCTGCCAATTTTCTCTCCTACGGCAATCAAGCCACGCTGCCTACAGTTCTCTTTCAATTGATATCTCGGCCAGGAACGCAAAATTATGGAATGGCTATGGCGGCCAGCGCCATTTTCGTCGTGCTTGTCGCCGCCGTAGTTTTTCTTACTGAGCGCTCATTTACTAACGAGCGATAGATCGTTTCCAGATATCAAAGAGCGGTTGCGCGGCCGCTTGAGTCGAACTCATGATTCCCCCACGTTCTGGAAAGAGATTTACCTTTCCTTCCTCATCCCACACCGCTCCACCAGATTCGTGCACGATCAAGGCGGCAGCTAGATGATCAATGGGGCTGAAATAACCTATGACGGCGCCGACTCCACGTGAGGCGGCAGGTCCGACTAGTGTCAGGGTGCCCGAACCCATAATGCGCATCGTGCAATAGTTCTCAGCCAAGCCTTCCAGTAATTCCAGCATTCCGGGCCAAGCCTGGTAGGCCGCAAGTTCGGTGGAAACAATTCGGCTCGCTAGTGGGTTGGAGTCCCCCGTTTGAGTTTGAATGATTAACGGTTTTCCATTCAATTTTGCCCCTTTGCTAGCTTGAGCTTCAAAGAGTGAATTACGCCAAGGATCAATGACCACTGCCACCAATGGTGTGCGATTGAAAGCCAAAGCCAAGCTCATCGATGTCCAAGGAACTCGGTTGGCAAAATTGGTTGTGCCATCAATGGGATCGAGGTACCAGGAAGGTATATCGCTCTCGAAAGCTCCACCCATTTCTTCGCCAATAAAGTTATGTCCGGGGAAATTGGCGGCAATAACTTCACGGACATGGGCTTCAATCATCACATCGATTTCGGTAACTATGTCGGCCGGGTTAGCCTTCACAGAAATTTCGCCTGGATCCATATGACTGGCGACCATGATGGCCCAAGATCCCAAGCCTCGGGCCACAACCATCGCACGATCCACATCTACTTCAGCAATACTGGATTCAGACTTAACGCCACCTTTTTGAGGTGCGATAGAAATACGCTCTTGGAGGAGGGAAAGTTGATTTGAAGTTACCGAATCAACGCCGATATGGATTGCCCAGTTCATTGTGGCTTCATCATCGATGGTCCAGACCGCAACTTTTTGCCCAAGGTTATGGATTGCCGCCACTGATTTTGCTGTTACAAATGAATAATGCAAATTTACAAAATCTGGGTTGAGTTCCGCGAGATCGTCTTTGGTAGGCAAAATTAAAGAATTCCAAGGCATCCAAACTCTTGCGGATGCGTCAGCAGCCCTAATCTGCAGCATAGCTTCAAGATTTCCACACCAAAAAATTTGAGATAAATCCAGTTCGCTCTTCCGCACGACATCAAGTGAAGGCAAAGCCGGATCTTCGGCATCCATGTCAATCATCAACATCGATGAAGTACCAACGAATAGGCGCAGGACATCTTCGAGCAAGGGAATTCGATCTGATCCTTCGCCGATCTTTTCAACTTCAGCCCAGGTTTTAGCGTTGATCTGCGCATTAACCCCCCATAACCGATCCAACGTGGGATCGTGAATCACCACAACCTGACCATCCGAAGTAAGGCGCACATCAATTTCAACTATGTCAGCGCCCGCTTCTATTGCTGATTGAATGGCGATTACTGTGTTTTCGCGATGGCGACTTGAATCACCGCGATGTGCACAGACGAGAGTTTTGGTCATATTCAAATTATGCAACCCGAACTAGCTGGCCGTCTTTATAGACCAGGGCTTTAGCGATGCGGACAAAACCCGAATCTCCAGTTTTGGGAACATCTACTGAGATAAAGGCGCGGAGCTGAACATCCTCGCGTTGCAAATAAATTTCAGAAAAATGGCCCCGAGGCACGACTAAAGTCACCGTAGCTGGGTAGCTTCCAGGAGTTTGATGCGCGCTATAGATGACATCTTCTGGACGAATTCCGACAATTTCATCTCCTGCCGTGACTCGGCCTTCCGAATAACCGCCTTCAACTCGGTTCAGACTGCCAATGAAGTTGGCAACGTATTCCGTCTCCGGCCGGTCGTATAACTCTTGCGGTGTGCTGAACTGTTCGATCTTGCCATTGTTCATAACCGCAATTCGATCAGAGATTGACAACGCTTCATCCTGATCGTGAGTAACAATCACGGTCGTAATTCCCAATCGGCGCTGAAGCTCGCGAATATCTTCACGAACCTTGACTCGCAACTTGGCATCCAGGTTCGAAAGTGGCTCATCCAGCAACAAGATATCGGGCTCTTGAACCAAGGCGCGAGCCAAAGCAACGCGCTGTTGTTCGCCACCAGAAATTTGGCTGGGGCGAGAATCTTTATGGTGCATCAGATTTACCAGTTCCAAGGCCGAATGCACTTTCTTGGTGATTTCCTCGTGCGAAAGTTTTCTAACCTTGAGTGGGTAGGCCACATTCTTGAAAACACTCATATGTGGCCAGAGGGCATAATTCTGAAAAACCATGGCGCTGGGGCGCTTCTCTGGTCCTAGTTCGGTCACATCTTTGTTGGCAACGTTGACACTACCCTTGTCCGGAATGAGGAAGCCGGCGATCATTCGTAAAGTGGTGGTTTTGCCACAACCAGAAGGCCCTAAAAGAGAGACCATCTCTCCTTTGTGGACAGTGAGATCAAGATTGTCGATGATGACGCGGCCACCTAAAATCTTTGTGAGACCACTCAGCACGAGGCCCTCATTGGTCGAGTCAGTCATTTTGTCTGCCTTTCATTACTTGATCTGAAAACCTTCAGCGAGTTGCCCGCCGATGATGTGTTTGCGGGCAACGCTGATAAGCAATACGGAAGGGAATGCGAGCAAGAGGGAAAAAACCGCCGCCACTTGAATCGGATAATTCTGAACAAGTGAATACATCTCAGTCGGCATGGTGTAGATATTTGGGGCACCAACGAGATACGAACCCTGCGCTTCATCGAATGAAGCCAAGAATGACATGACGACGGCGACCAAAATACCCGGCATAGCTAGGCGCAAGGTAATTGTTCGAAAGACGGTGAATTTAGAAGCCCCTGCATCACGTGCGGCTTCTTCAAGATTTCGAGGAATGGCAGCAAACGCCGCCGCTGGAATCCAGGTCATGTAAATAATCGTGCCCAGCAATTGAATGATGACAACTCCGAGAAAAGTTCCCATGAGGTTTAGCGTGTAATACAAAGTGGCGATCGCGGCAAAAAGCCCAATCTTCGGAAAAGAATTGGCGGCAAACATGCCAATGAGGAAAGTCTTCCGTCCAAAGTAGTTCATCCGCCCTGCCGCATAGGCAGCTGGCAAACATATAACCATCGAAAGGAGTACAACGATCGGGCTGATAATGAGCGAATTTTTGATCGCTTCCGCTAGAGCACTGTCCAGAAAGACCTTTGACCACCAAGACCAAGTCAATCCATCGGGATACAGATGGGGGTAGGTCCAATTGGTGACGAATGCGTGAAGGGCTAGCCAGATCAACGGTCCAAGAATGAAAACGGCCATAGCTGCAATGAAGGTGTAGAGCGATGCTTTTACGAGTGGTGAACTGGTCTTGGCACGAGATCGGGTCTGCTTGGCCACTAGATACGCCCACTTTGTTTGGCACTTTTGACGTTGGCCCAGATATACGCCACTGCAATTCCAGAAGCTGCCATGAATACGATAAACGCCATAACTATCGATTGTTGGGGGCGGTTATATGAACCAAAGAAGTTGGAGATCTCAACCCCGAGCATCGTGGGCTGATTTGGCCCTAAGAAATATGGAATTGTGAATGAACCAAGGATGCCAATCGCTGTAAATGTCGTAGCGATCACAATTGGTGTCAGCGCCAGCGGAATTAAAACAGTTCTAATAATTCGAAAGAATCCCGCTCCGGCATCTTGAGCGCTTTCGATCAACGCATCCGGAATAGATTGCAGACCCGAAGTCACCATCAAAATGGCAAATGGCAATGAAGTCCAAATCGTTCCGATAATGATCGCCGATGTGGTCGATGTCAGAGTTGGAACGTTAATTCCAAAAGTCGCGAAGAAGCTACGCATAAATCCGTCGCCTGCATAGAACGTATGAATTGCCCAGGAAGAAATCACCACGGGAACAAAGAGTGGGATCAAAGTTAGCGTGCTCATGATCGAAGCAATTCGGCCACCGATCATTCGTTGATAGACACCAATACCAAGGGACATCAAAATCACGAGAGTCGTGGAAATCAAAGTGACCAAGAGCGTCAGCGCAAAGTCGCCGGCAAATCGAGAATCGTGAATGACATCGCGATATGCATCGAGAGTTCCCCACCAATGGCTCTTGGTATGGATTTGTTGTCCGATGAGGGAAACAACTCTGTTGGGTCCGGTGGTGAAACCCAAACTAAAAGTAAAGCCGATAAGAATGGGCAATCCCACGAAGCCAACCACCAACAAAGCTGGTGGTAGCGCCATGCTGAAGCCCAAAAAAGAGAGCCTTGGGGCCGATTTGGCCACAAGGCTCTCTTTTGTAGAACTAGTTGAACTCAACTTTTGTTACGTATTACTTTCCTGGAACGGTTGAAGCCCACTTGCTCTTCAAATCGTTAGCGTTGGCGCTGAGGTAGCCAGGACGTAGGTTCTGGATATCCACGCCGGCGAATGCTGCTGTGATGGTTGAATCCAACTTCGACAGAGGGATCACTGGGAAACCGTTAAGGGTTCCACCAACGATCAAGTTCTGTGCGGCTGGTGACAAGACCCAGTTAGCTAGCAAGCGAGCGCCGACCTTGTTCTGTGAGCTGTTGGGAATTCCAAGGTAGGAAGCGCCACCAGTGAATGATGGGTTGGAGATCTGAGCAACCTTGATGTTGGCAGGCATGGTGCCAGCCTTGACCGCGGAAGCAAACTGATCTGACCAAACAGATCCCATATCAACCAAGCCAGTTGCGAGATCCTTCAAAGTTTCAGCGTTGTTTGCTGGGTAGGTGCCATTCTGTCCATAGGTGTACTTGTTCAACTGACGAAGTGTTTCAAGACCTTGTGCCCACTTGGACTCTAGGTCAGGAGATGCAACCTGAACGAGGGTCTTGCGATCGGCATCGGTCAGGTACTTATCAACAACGGTCTGAACGAATGAATATCCACTTCCGCCACCGTTTGGTGCGTTATAGGTGAATTTGCCTGGGTTGGCCTTGATCCAGGTCAACAACTCATCAAGAGTCTTTGGCGGGGTTGGAACGTTCTTGGTGTTGTAAGCAAGAAGAACTGATGATCCACGGTAAGGAATTCCACCCTTGCCAGCGGCAAGCACGGTCTTGTTGACATCTTTAATGTTAGGTAGAAGTCCAGCAGTTGGACGGTAGAGGAGTCCGGCTGCACCTAAGGTGGTAACGAATCCACCGTCAATAAGGTCTACGCCTGGGTTCTTGTGGAGAACAGCAGCTGCGGTAATTTTTGCGGTCTCTTGTGCGTCGTGGTCGCCGTGAAGATCAAAGGTGACGTTGACGTCATAGCCTGGGTATTGGGCTTTGAATGCAGGGACCAAGCTCTTGACCCAAAGATCCTGGATGTTGGTATCTGCAGAAATATAAACCTGAATTGTCTGGCTAGCTGCATGGCTGCTTTGGGCAGTGGCGCCAATTGCCAAAACTGAGGCTGCAGCAACTGCCAACGCCTTAGCGAATTTATTCTTGAACACTAATTTCCTCCAAATATATTGAAGACGAGGCAGATGCCTTCGACTCAAGTCCGTGTGCCGACCTTATTGCTGGCTAGGTGGACGGATAGTGAACTGTCGGCAAATGAGTTATGGAGAATGTGAGAAATACTTTAATTACTTTCTTTTTGTAAAGTCCAAGCACGAACTCCACCTAAAATTCCGGCGGTGTTTGAGACAATGACCACATCATCACCTAGTTGTTGAATTATCTCTGGTCGAATTCGTCGAGAATTTCCGCCGCCGATATATAACCGATCCCACCAAAAAACGGGGCGCAAATCTTCGACCATCGATCTAATGCGTCGTGACCAGAACAAGTCTCCCAGCCGACGTCGTTCGTGTTCACCAATCCAGGTGTCATAACTGGTAGACCTTCGAATTGGTGCGTGCGAAAGTTCAAAATGTGGCGCCAATTTTCCACCGTCAAATACTGAAAAACCTAACCCAGTACCTAAAGTAATAACGACTTCCAAGCCCGAACCAATGACCAATCCGGCTCCATGGACTTCTGCGTCGTTGAGAACAAGTGCCGGCTTCCCAAATTTTGCAGAGACCGCACTTTGCATATCAAATCCGCGCCACGCTTCATTAAGTTCAGGGTCGATTCGAGTTCGCGGACCTTTGGTATTTATGTAATGCGGGGTATAGACAACAACGCCGTGTCGAATCATCCCCGGCATTCCGACGGTGATGCGATCAAATTTAGGCAGTGCCAAGCTAAGTTCCATGATGGCTTCGAGCAAACGTGTTGGAGATAACGGGTAAGGGGTAGGGATATTTATTGGTTGGGCGTGCAGCGTGCCAGCGCTGTCCAGGACTGAAGCTTTGAGGCTCAATCCCCCACAGTCGATGGAGAAAGTCATCGGATCGGAAGTTGTCACTGACCCAGTTTGTCAAAGGTTAGACAAGAAAGAAAACGGAAATGGCTAACTCTTCGAAACCTGCGCCCAAAGAGCGGGCTCCAAGGTGCGTGCAAATGTAGCTGTGAGGTGACCGCCATCCACATAAATCATATTTTTCCCTTTAATTGGCGAGCATGGATCGGTGGCACAAATCCAAGCCGTGGGATCTACCCAAGAAATATTTTCATCCGCGGCCACTTGGTGTTCAAGCGATAGCCAATCGGATGAAACCGCTTTTTCATACGGCGTGCTGCAGGCTTCGAGGCTCGTTGGATGCGCGGTCATGCAAACATGTGGATCAAAAATAGATAATGGCGTATCTGCGATATAGATTAATTTAGCTGAAGACTTCTTGAGAGATTCAACCGTGCGTTTCATGCCGGCGACCCAAGTTGAAGCCCGAACTTCTCCTTGTAAAATATTGCCGTCACTGTCGATAGTTGCGAAACCGCGGGTTCCGGCGATGAAAACCATTTTTGGTTGGAGTGCAACAATCTTTTTGACGATGTTTGCGCGCCATACAGCACAGTTTGTCATCAAAATTGATTTCGTAGAATTCCAGGCAGGAATATCTGCCGGCCAACAGGAAGACATGGTCCACGAGTACATCCGCCAATTTTTCGCAATTGCTAATTTTTCGATGGCAGGAAACCAAGAGAGCGCATGGCTGTCACCAAAAAGAACGATGGTGGTTTTGGATTTGAGGTTTCCGTAAATACACGGAGATTTTGAGGCGGTTTGATCTTGTTGGGTATGACACCGATCCACGTACGGCGTAGGGCGATCTAGCGGAGAATCGAGGATGGACGGTATGAGGACCTTAGGAACCGGAGCATCTATCAACGCCGGAATTGCTGTCGTAGCAACCGAGCGATTGGACACTGACAACATCGTCGTTGCTGCGCCCGGAGAGGCAGATGGATCAGATAAAACGATAGGTGCTGGGCTATCTGTCGGGGCCGGTATCGAATCGTCGGCGCGGCCGCTTTGAGCAGCAAGGGCAGAAAAGGCGAGCAGGCAGAGAGTCAATAAACTTGCCGTACCGGTTCGTTTCATCTCACCTGGCCCTTCTACCAGCAATCCTTACACGCGATTGGTGGACTATTGACCGTTCTCCCAGATTGACATAAAACTCTAAGAAAACCCCAAATATCGCCTGAGGTATCCTTCCCATATGAACCCCAGCCTCCCCTTTAGCGCACAATCTCTTGCCAAGCGACGATTCTGGGTATCGATCGGAACGTTGCTCGTAGCAACTTCCGCAACTTTTGCCCCGGCACAGGCTGCAACTCCCGATCTTGGTAAATTCCCCAATGTCACCTTTATTTACGGCTCGGCCAATACCGTGCCAATGGCTGCACCAACTTCCAGCGGAATTGGAACTTGGACCTTTACCTCGTCAAATACTTCCGTTGCAACGGTTAATAAGACCAGCATCATTCCGGTATCCGTTGGAACAACCACGATCACTGCTATGCAGGCATCCGATGGAACCTATGCAGCAACGAGCGTTACCGCCACGCTAACCATTTTGCGAGGAACACCCGTCGTTGGACCATTCAAAGATCTTTTGGTGCAAATGCCTTCTTCCAAGGTAGTCACCAAAACCATTACTCCTCCAATTTCAAATTCCACCGCTGATTGGGTTTTTACGTCTCTAAATCCCACCGTAGCAACGGTTGATGGCAATGTTCTCTCTATCCTCTCTTTAGGAGCTGCGCCAATAACCGCCGTGCAATCTGCAAATGTTAATTTTGCGCAATCTGCCCCTGTCACTATGACGGTAACGGTTACTGGCCCCTCTCCAACCATTGATTCATGGTCCGACATGACCTACTTCATTAGCGATTCGCCTGCCACGATTGCTCCACCAAAATCTCCCTCAAATGGCCTCTGGAGTTTCGTTTCCAGCGATCCATCGATTCTCTCGTTCGATGGAAATCAAGCCACATTTCACAAGGCGGGCAAGGTCACCGTTACAGCGAATCAGGCGGCCAGCATCATCTGGGGAAGCGCCACGATCGATGCGAATCTCACTATTAAAAGGAACTCTCCAACTGTTGGCTCGCTTCCCGCGATGACCGTACACGTTGGTCAACCTGCATTTACTCCTGTGCCTCCAACTTCAAATTCAACGGGAATTTGGGATTACGAATCATCCAATCCACGAGTCGCAACAATCGTCGATGGCTTAATCAAGCCAATCTCTGCAGGTACAACCGTAATTACAGCCACGCAAGAAGGCACAACGGTTTATAACCAATCTGCAGCAGTTACTTCGATCTTGACTGTGACTCCAGCGCCACCTCCCCCAGTCGTCAAACCACATGTTTCGGCGGCGCTGAAGGGTCGAGTCCTCACCATTAAATCCGACAACCCAGATGTATCTGTAAAAATCAACGGCAACCCTGCTGTAGTTGGTGTAAATCGCTTGCTTCCCGGCATCCGCACCGTGACCATTACTTTTCAAGACCTTGTGGTGCTCAACAAGAAGTTTGTTGTGAAGTAATTATGGAACTTCAAAAGATCATTCTTTATTACTGCTTCACACCACTCGAGGACCCCGAAGCCATCAAACTGTGGCAACAGGCTCTTTGCGAGTCACTTGGTATAAAAGGTCGAATCCTTATCTCGCCACATGGGATCAATGGCACGTTGGGCGGAGATATGTCTGCGCTCAAGAAATATGTGAGAACAACCAAGAGCTATCCAGGCTTCAAAAAGATCGATTTCAAATGGTCTGAGGGCACAGGCGAGGATTTCCCACGGTTGCGAATTCGCGTTCGTGACGAATTAGTTGCCTTCGGCGCTCCTGGCGAATTAAAAGTTGATCAAACCGGCGTTGTTGGCGGTGGCGTGCATCTGCGACCGGAAGAAGTGAACAAGCTGGTTGAGGAAAAGGGCGATGATGTTGTCTTTTTTGACGGCCGAAATGCGTTTGAAGCCAAGATTGGCAAATTCAAGAATGCCATCGTTCCCGACGTAACAACTTCTCACGATTTCGTCAGCGAGATTGAAAGCGGAAAATACGATCACCTTAAAGATAAACCGATAGTTACTTACTGCACCGGTGGAATTCGTTGCGAGATTCTTTCCTCAGTCATGAAAAAGCGCGGCTTCAAGGAGGTCTACCAAATCAAGGGCGGGATCGTCCGCTATGGCAATAAATTTGGGGACAAAGGGCTTTGGGAAGGTTCGCTTTATACCTTTGACGCTCGAATGGCCATCGACTTTTCGACCAAGACCAAGGTCATTGGCGAGTGTGAAAAATGTGGCGATCCCACAAAACAGTTTTATAACTGCGCGACAGTTACCTGTCACGAATTAGTTCTCCTCTGTGAGCCTTGCTCGAAGATCTCAGGTAGCCGAGATTGCACCCATGAAAATAGCAAACAGCCCGACCGAGAATTGATTGGTTGAGCTGTTCGCTATTTTTCTGTTGTTACATGGCCACTAGTTCAAATATATCCATCTTGTTTGTGCTCGAGCCGACAATCCATGGATTTCCTTGTGCAAGCGACTGGGCCGCACTCAAGCTATTCGCTTGAATGATGGTGTACCCAGTGAATTCAGATGGAATGCCACCTGCTCCACTTTCCGCAACGACCCCACGTTCGCCAAACGGTGCACCTTCATCTAGCAAGGCACTCCCGATCTTTTCCATCCATTTTCCCCAAGCCATACCCCAGGCTTCATTCATTTCTGGCGTGAACTCGACAGACGGACCTCTGTATAACAATATGTACTTACCCATCTTTGCGCCTCTCCTCGTTAGATTAGTTAATTGCTCACTGGCTCCCGACCAGTGAATGCCAACAACTTTTGCAAACTTTCGGTTGCATCAGAAGTCGGAATTTCAGGACCGAACAGACCGCTCTGCCGCACTCGATCATTAATGATCAAATGCGCATTACGATTGACGTAATTTGAAAGCACCGCTGAAGGCGCAAAAGGTACGCCGATTGCGCTAGCTATATCCCAGCCGTGAACCAAAATTTCCATACTCATGAGCGCAGCGGCTATCTGTGCTGGCAACTTTGTGAATCCAAGATCAATAATTTCATCAACTGGTTTCTGACGAAGAGCCTCCAGAGTCGTTTGAGCTAAATTGGCAATCCGTTCTTCCGGGGACAAATCGTGGTGCTCTGAAATATCTATTCCTAGACCTTGCGCCACATTGGAAATAGAGAAGAACAAATGATCTACCATCTGCCCGACATTCATTCCGGCACACGGTGTTGGCTTGGAAAGATCATCGTTTGTTATTGCATACAAGGTGCGCTCGGTTACCGACAAAGCAGCTTCGGCGCTGGTGATTTCATCGATGGGATCAGGCGCATAACTCCATGGGTCTGCTTCGACTGCTCCATTCTGAACAAATGCGACGAGACGATCTAGGTAATGGCTCCACCCTTCGCCATGCCCGACTTCTTGCTCTGCATTCAGCCCATCGTGAACTAAACGCAGATTTGTGCCGCCCGTCGTTGGTTCTAGAGTAATCGTGACGGTCGAGGCACCCGGTGGAAGATCAGCGGATCCTTCCCAGCCCCAACTAAAGATCATCCGCTTTCCTGCTTCTAACTCCAAGACAGATCCCATTGCCGAATGTCCTGGCGTTATGGTCCAGCGATAATCACCGCCTACCTGCAGATCAATGCGAGCAGCCACCGTCTTCCATCGCCGCAATCTTTCTGGCTGCGTCACGAGCTCAAAGGCTGCGTGCGTATCCAAGGGCAGAAATACCGTTTTGTCGTAGGCCATATCTATCTCCCGGTTCGCTTGGAGTGGATTGCTTGGGCTTCAGTTACCAATTGGTCTAATTCATGCGACCAGAATTCATCGAGAAAGAATTTTTTTAAGCGCGCCATTCCTGCCGGCTCGATGGCGTAAAAACGGTTTCGACCGTGCTTCCGCACCGAAATGAGGCGAGCCTCCAACAAGAGCAGCAGCTGTTGTGAGATGGCAGAGCGACTTACCGAAAAATCTGCGGCAAGTTCAGAGACTGATTTTTCGCCTGAAGTGAGTAACTGCAGCAGCTTTCGCCGATTTGGTTCGGCTACAACTTCCAATAGATCGAGCATGGAAATACGTTAGCAGTGGCTAACCTATTAGCGCAAGGGTTTTCTTCGCCCTCTCGGTGCCAATCGAATATTGGGCATCACCGGTGCCGGAATACGTTCGCCCAAACCGTCGGCGAATGTTGGAAAGCGCGAAGACCCGCTCTCCCAATCTTGGCGCATTTGAATTATTTCCTCATGGGTGCGACCAATGAAATTCCACCACATGATGATCTCTTCAGGAAAAGGAACGCCACCCAGCATCAGGATGCGGGCCGGACTCCTCGTCTCGATTGATACCGAATCAATCGTGGTGGGTAAGTAACGCAACGACCCTTCTGGAACGGGGGTGCCATTTATCAGCACTTCGCCGCCGTCGACCAGGAAGCCATATTCAAAGTTGTTCTGGAGGGGGAGGGAAAAGATAACGTCCGGCTCAATATTTATTTCAGCGCCGACAAGTTCTGAAAAAACTTTTGCAGGAGAACGGTTACCCAAGATCTCGCCCACAAAGACACGGATGGTGGCGCCATCGTGCTCGAAGATTGGCAGCTTTGCATAATGGTTGAATTCGGGCGCCATGTTTCGCTTTTCGTCAGGCAGTGCAATCCACAGCTGAACGCCATGGAGATCACTACTAGCGTTGATCGAAAGTTCCGAGTGAGCGATACCTGCGCCGGCAGACATCAAATTGAGCTCACCAGGATTGATTATTTGAACATGTTGAAGAGAATCACGGTGTTCAATCTCGCCCGAGAAAAGCCACGACGCGGTCTGCAAACCCGTGTGCGGATGAGCCGCCACGCTCATAGCCTCTAGCTGATTGGTCGGACCATAATGATCAACAAAACACCAAGCGCCAATGGATTTGATCTCCCGATGGGGCAAGGTGCGGCGGATCGCTATGCCAGACCGCACGGTCAGCTTCACCAACCGAGGATCGAGCGTGATCTCGCTACTCATAAGGACTTCATCTTAGGTCGCCGCTTTGGCTCGCGCCTCCTCTAAAAAGCCGAGATCGTGTGTGAAAATTGACCTTCTTGTTTGTTTACAGAGAGGTATCCCCTATGGCCGACGACGACATTATTGCCGAACTCGACAAACTCAAAGCCGAAAAGGTTATCAGTGAGAAAACCGCTCAGATTTATCTGAGCCAGGTGCGCGACTATGTTCCACCTGTTTCGCCGCTGACTCCCCATGCAACAAAATCTTGGAGCAGGACCCAACTGACGATGCTTGGAATCGGAATTGTTGCCCTGGCCCTGGTAGTTGGCGTGCTCCTCGTTCACAAGTAACAAAATTTAAATCGGGAGTTCGATTCTCATCTGGACTCCCCCGAGGTCGCTCTTACCAAAGAAAATCGTCCCGTTGAAGGCTTTGACGATCGCCTCGACCAAACTAAGACCTAACCCAGAACCACCCGTAGCCCGCGATCGAGATTTATCGAATCGGGCAAAATGACGGACCCCATGAGATACAAATCCTTCGGGGAAGCCGAGACCTGCATCGTCATAGTCGATATGCAAGGTTGAACCTTCTCGAAAGAGTGCGAAGTGGATCTGTGCATCTTCTGGCGTATGTCTCCTAGCATTTGAAAAAATATTGCTAAATATCTGAGCTACCAGCTTTTCGGAAGCATTCACAATCAGACCAGGCTCTATCGAGTAACTAATTTCTCGTCCAGGCTGTAATAGCTGGGCATCCTCGATGAAACCCAAGGCTTGGAGCGAAACATTAAAGGGCGCAAGTTCAAGTGCCGGATGCTCACCCAATTCGGCAAGCAAAAGTAAGTCATTAATTAACTCTTCCATGCGCACAATTTCAGCGTGCATGCGATCAATTTGCTTGGATACTTCGGGGTTCTCGCCACGGTCACGCATCCGTAGTAATTCTGTATAACCTTTGATAACAGTCAGCGGTGTGCGTAATTCGTGTGAAGCATCGCCCAGAAACTCCTGCATTCGGCGTTGGCGTTGCTGCTCAATCTCAAGGTTTTGTTGGGCCAACTTGAGATCCCGCCGGGAGGATGAAAATCGGGAAATGGTTTGAGAAAAAACGAAGAGCAATAGCGCAAAGACAAAAGTTAGTCGCAGCCCGTTAGTTCGATTCCGAGTTAAATTGTCTACATTTATGGCCAAAATAAGTTGTTGGTCATCACCCATATCAATCGCGCGTACTCGGTTTCGAGTCACCATCTTCGCCGTAATAGGCGTTACTCCGGCTTTGGCTAATTCACTTGTTGTGAGCCGACGGGATACACGCGCGCCAGAATCCCTAATTTCAACGGGCAAGCCGGCATCAGCCGAAAACCCGACCGTTATTGGAATGGGGCTGTCTTGCGTTAACAAGAGAGCTGCCGAAGGGTAACCCGTTATCGAACGCTTTATATCGTGAATATCTTGCGTAAGAAGTTTGTCCATGGATTTAATTTCAGCGGCATAGTTAGTTTGAATCAGGGAGACACCAATAATTACCGCAATTAGGGAAACTAAAAGAGCTATAGCGGACCAGTAGAGGTTGCGACCTTTCATTCTTTTGGCGCCAGCAATTGGAAGCCCACGCCGCGAACGGTCTTTATACCTTCAAAGCCATCTCGGTGGAGTTTCTTTCGTAAATAGGAAATATAGGTGTCAACTACCGAGGTATTGGTCTCGAATTCAATTCCCCAGATGGCGGAAAGGAGGGTTTCCTTTCTTACGACTTTGCCAACACGTTCCATCAAATATTGCAACAATCTGTATTCAGTTGGAGAGAGATCGATATTTTCATCGTTAAAGGTGACCTGGTGGAATTGATCATTTAAGACAATAGGGCCACAAACGACCTGTTCGATCTCGGAAGACCCTTTGCCCGTGCGTCGCAAGATCGCGGCCACGCGCAACATAAGTTCTTCAAGACCAAATGGTTTGAGTACGTAGTCATCGGCACCGATTCGCAAGCCAGTGGCAATGTCCTTACGATCGTTGCGCGCTGTGAGGATTAAAACCGGGGTCTGATCATCAGCGCCACGGATTCGCTCGAGCATGGAATAGCCATCCATATTCGGCATATTTATATCGGCGATGATCAAGTCAAAACTATGTGTCCGCAAGAGATTAATAGCCTTCTGACCATCTTCGGCGGTCGTGACTTCGTACTCGCCCATAGAGAGCGCATCCGTCAATAGGTCGCGTATACCGACCTCGTCATCTACGACCAAAATATGTGCTTTTTTCACATTGCCTCCAACAGCAGGTTACCCGAAGCCTGCTCTTCGCTGGCGCTCCTTCGGCATTTCACAAGATATTCACAAAGATTAAGCGGACCATAGGAATATCGCTTTAGACCTCCTATGAGAAAGAATATGCCCATGATGACCTTAAGGAAGCTGACGACTAGATCCGCCGTGGCCCTTGTTCTGGTTTCATCTTTCTCTCCAATAATGGCGCAAGCCGATGTGAGCGCCTCCCCTGTTGCGACGGCCGCAGCTACCGCCACCTCATCTGTGGATTTCGCCGGCGCCCAAGCCGCCTATAAAGCCGCAGTTGATACCTTCGCTGCCAGCAAACAAAATGGGGCAGATTACAAAAATGTGTTGACCGCCTTCATAACATTTCAAAAAGCATATAAAGATCAAGTAAAAGCGATTAACCAAACCTTTAAAGATGCAGCGTTGGCAGCGCGCGATAATTTCCAGACTGGTTCTGCAGGTGCCAAGACCGCCGCAGCCAAGGCAAAACTTAGGTCGACTAGAGACTCAGCATTAGTTTCTGCAACATTGGCTCGTGACAATGCAATTGCAGCGATGGGCATATTGCCAACTCGCCCCGAGAAGCCTGCCGCTCCAGTCAAACCTGTTAAATCTGCCAAGTAATAAATTCGGCGGTTTAATACAATATTAAATCAGTGAGCTAATCCCGAAATAACTGGTGGTTGAGCCGACCATGGAAAATCAATCCATTTATCGGTTTTGCGCCAAGAAAAATCTGGCTTGATGATCGTCGTGGACTTTTCGTAGAGCACTGCGCTCTTCACATCTTTTACATAACCAGCACAAAAATCTTGAACCAAACGCAAGGTCTCCCCCGAATCGGCTACATCGTCAGCCACAAGCACGGTCGCGCCAGTCAGATCGACTCGATTGGGAACAGGAGGGAGAACAATAGGCATCGCCAATCGCTCGTCAATTCCAGTATAGAACTCGACGCTGATGGTGAAAGAGTTTTTAACCCCTAAGGCATAACCAAGGCCAGCTCCAAGAAAGAAGCCACCTCGCGCAATAGAGAGAATGATGTCTGGCCTATAACCAGAATCAGCAATATCTTGAGCAAGTTCTCGTGTGGCAATTCCGAATTCGGAGTAGGTCAAGACTTCGCGTTCTGCACTCATCGGGCCAGTTTAACCACCTGAAATTACATCTTTGTTACGGCCGAAGTCGCCTTCTTCACATTGAAACCGACGGGACACTTGGGAGAAGTTCCGGTTACGATTTTTGCTGTTGAGCCTTTTACGCAAGTGATCGATACCTTGGCAACGATCTTCTTGAGACTCTTCTCAACACTGGTAATTGTCGATACCACAATTCTTTGGTAATCCGATACCGCCGTGGAGAAATCGGCAATGGCCTGAATATCTTTGCTCATATCGCCAGTTAGGGTCGGCGCCTGAGGGGCAACGGCCTTAACTCGATTGAGAGTACTGACAGCCGTAGGAATCTTTGCGGCCGTTTGGCTAATCATGGCAACGCTCTGATCTAAGACGTTTTGAGCGCCATTGAGCAGCTGGGCACCAGCCGACTTCACGACATTGGATTCATTTTGAATCTTGGCGCTATCGACAGCGCTTTGTGTCGATGCAACCGCCACAGGCGCGGTGTTGAGGGAGGCCTGCGTTGGAACTAACTGCGAATCCCATACCTTTGGAGCTGACTCGCAAACTACGATCTTGGAACACATCATTGGTGCGCCGTGGAAAATACCGAAAGCCTCAGCCGCTGCATACTTTGCCGTCGCAATTCCAATGACTCTGCCATTGCGATCGAACGCAGGTCCACCGGAGTTACCTGGATTGATGTGTGCAGTCGTTGTTCCAGTTGATGTTGAAATCGAAATGCTCGAGACAATTCCTTCAGTAAGTACGCCTGGGAATCCCAGCGGACTTCCGATAATGCCCATCCACCAACCTTGTTGAGGTGCCGATCCTTGCCATTCCAGCGCTGGGATATCAACCAATACCGCAATACCAACAAGGTCATTCGTGTCATCTGCAACAACGATCGAACCTTGTACTTCTGTTTGATCAGCCAGAACGACTGAAACCAACTTGTTCTTCAAGCAATCAGTAACAACGTGTTGGTTGGTAACAATGTAGGACTTCACGCCCGCGGCGGTCATTGCCGCAGTAATTTTGACCTTTGCCGACCAACCGCTTCCCTGGCTGGTATTGCATTTAATAGTTACTACCGACTTGGACTCGTTGGCAGAGAGAGCAACTAAGTCAACAGGAGCTGCTGCCGGAGAATTGATTGTCAACGAACTTTGAGTACCAGAGGTGGGCGCCTGTGACAGGTTCACATTGGCGATGCTCTCCACTTTAGTAAGTGTGGAGGAATTTGGAACTGTGACACTCCAAAAACCAGCGGGGTTCGTCTTGGTTAGAATTGTTGCCGAAGCAGAATTGGCTGCAAAGTGAGAGACACCTTGAACACCAACAGTCGATCCTAAAGACAAACAATTGGCAGGAATGGAGAATCCCAACCAGTCAGCTGATGTTGTGAGATTAGTAAAAGTTTGGATATCGCATTTTGTAATGACTTGATCGACACCTGTGGACTTATCTAACAACAGCCCTGGATGAACGCGATCACTCTCGTATTTCAAAGTCGCACTGGTTTGCAGCGCGAAGTCGGCCACACCATCACCATTGATATCCAAGTTGACCGCTGCGAACGAACCGGTTCCATTGGAATACTGGTCAGCCGTTAAGGCGCTCTGAAAGGTTAGATAGAAATAGAACTTGCTCTGATCGAAATCGTTGATTCCGAAGTGCATTTGTTGCAGGTTGTAGTTCGCAGGAATTCCCTCAACGGCAGAAACGCTTGGGGGCGCCGATTGATAGTTCAGCCAGGTTGCTTGTGCGGGGGATATCCCTGCGATGGCAGAAAAAAGGGTTGCGAAAAACGCAGCGACAACAAAGTGTCGCGCTTTGGGGGAAGTTGCGCTCACTCCCCTATTGTGAGGGAAAAGTGAGGAAATGTATACCTCTAGGTGAGGTTGAGTGTAATTTACGCCTGTTAGGGCTAAAGGTGTGGGAGGTTCAAGCCTTTAATTTATAGCCTGTCGGGCATTTTGGGCTGGTTCCCGTCACTTTTTTGACAGTTGTGCCCTTTGTGCAAGTGATGGTTTTGATCTTGACCACCGGTTTTGGGGTGGTTTTAGGGCTAGGGCTGACGGCAATGATGGGTTTGGCTACGACAATTGGATCGGATGCCCTTAACGAGCCGAGCTTGGCATCGACGAGTTTTTCATACGAAGTTACCTGATTGGCAAAAGCGGAGATCTCATCGACCTCTTTTAAGTCATCGGGATTGGGAACCGGGATCTTGGGGGCAAGAGCTAGGAACTGAAGGAGTTCTGATTTCGCTGAAGGGTAGTCCTTGGTGGCCAGATTTAAAGCATCGATCGAATGAGCAAGTACGTTCTTGGCACCTTCTAGCAACATTTGCCCAGCTGCATGCAACGCTTCCGTTTGGCTGGCCAAATTCTGATTGAGTTGGGTGGTCGTTGAGTTGCCTGAATCAGAATTCGTAGTCCAAATTTCGGCGGTGCTCGTGCAAGAAATTACTTTGCCACAGAGCATGGGTGAGCCATGAATAATTCCAAAACCCTCGGCATCGACATATTTGGCAGTCGCAATTCCGATTACTCTGCCCATTCGGTCAAAGGCCGGTCCCCCGGAGTTTCCGGGGTTGATATGAGCGGTAGTCGTGGCTAAGAAACCTTTGAGATTGACACTGGAAATAATTCCTTCAGTAAGCACTCCTGGGAAGCCAAGCGGGCTGCCTTCGACGCCAGTCCACCACCCTTGTTCGGGGGCGACTCCTTCGAAAGGAATAGCGGGGATATCCGTGCGCATGGCAATGCCAGCGACATCATTTACTTCATCCCACGCCCATAGATAACCTGACACTGACGATTGATTTGCAAGAACGATGGTGACTTCTCGAGAGGCAATGCAATCTTTAATAACGTGGTGATTAGTCACAACATACGAGCGATAACCCGCGTTGGTCATTGCTGAGGAAAGTGTCACTTTCGCTGCCCAACCGCTGCCAGAAGTAGTCGCGCAGTTAATCGTGACCACAGATTTTGTTTCATTTGCCGCCAGGGTGACCAAGTTATCTGGAGCGTTTGCTGGAGTGGAAATCGAATTGGTTCCCAAGCTGGGAGCAGTTGGAAGGTCGGTCGAGGATTTCGATGTTGTCGGAGTAACGCCTGATGCGGTTGGTACACCTGGAAAGATGAGTTTCCAGGGAGCTTCTGGAACTTGATCGAATTGATCCTTGCCTTTGGGATCAAGAATTGAATACCCCAAGACGCCGACGGTGCTATTGAAGGGAAGGCAAGCTTTAAGGATGGAAAAACCAATCCAGTCCACTTGCTTAGCGAGATCAGAGAATGTTTGCACATCACATTTATTGCTAACTACATCAGAACCAGAAGTCTTGTCGATGAAAAGCCCAGAATGAATGAGATTGGCTTCGTATGGTCTGGAAGGATCAGTTTGCATCACATATTCGGGCTTGTCATCGCCGTTGATATCCAGAGAAACGTTGGCATATGAGCCCAGGCCATCGGCAAACTGATGAGCAAGAATTGGCTTCACGAAGTTTAAATAAAAATAGAGCCGGCCAGGATCCACATCCGTGATTCCGAAATGGATTTGCTGAACGTCATATTGAATATCGATGTTGGCTTTGATCTTCAAATGCGATGGAGAGGTTTGATAATTCATCCAGGCGGCTTCGGCTTTGGAAAGCAAGTTCGGTGAAACCGCCACAGTAGCGAGCGCCACAGCCAGAATCGCCACCACCACTTTGGTGATCAATTTTCTGCTGGCCCTCATTGGGAGATTGTCCTATCCATTCCTCACGAAAACGAGAGATTTCTTGGACCTAAGTTTTATTTTTACCTTAGTCCGAACCGGCTTCCATTGCTGCCCGGTCTAACGATCCATCCGGCAGAGAACCCCCTTTAGGTGAACGCTGAGCGATAGCGGTAGCACCGCCCGCTTCCAATTCACCGACTAGGCGGAACTGCCCGTCGCCTAATTGTCCTTGTTGGGTATACAGCTCTAATTTCGCACGGGTATCTGCAATATCTAGATTGCGCATGGTTAATTGGCCGATGCGATCAACTGGGCCAAAAGCAGCGTCTTCAGTGCGTTCCATGGAGAGTTTATCTGGATGGTAACTAAATGCTGGACCTTCGGTATTGATGACAGAGTAGTCATCGCCTCGGCGCAAACGTAAAGTGACCTCACCTGTGACGGCAGAGGCAACCCAACGTTGCAGAGATTCACGAAGCATCAAGGCTTGGGGATCCAACCAACGACCTTCGTAAAGCAAACGTCCTAGACGTCGACCTTCAGCATGGTAGTTAGCAATGGTGTCTTCATTGTGAATTGCACTGATCAAACGTTCATAAGCAATGAAGAGAAGAGCCATTCCGGGCGCTTCGTAGATGCCGCGACTTTTCGCTTCAATAATTCGATTCTCAATTTGATCGGCCATACCTAAACCGTGACGACCGCCGATGGCATTGGCCTCTTGGATGAGTTCGACAGAGGAGGGAAATTCTTTACCGTTAATCGCAACAGGACGTCCTTGAACGTAGGAGATAACGACATCTTCGGAAGGTATAGCCACACTTTCATCCCAGAAGCGAACCCCCATGATGGGCTCGACAAGTTCAACGGATGTATCAAGATGCTCTAACCGCTTGGCCTCATGGGTTGCACCCAAAATGTTGGCATCGGTTGAATAAGCTTTTTCAACGCTGTCGCGATAGGGCAGGTTATTAGCAACCAGCCATTCCGACATCTCTGTGCGACCGCCCAATTCTTGAACAAAGTCAGCATCCAGCCATGGCTTGTAAATGCGGAGGGCCGGATTGGCCAGCAATCCATAGCGATAGAAACGTTCAATGTCATTGCCTTTGTAGGTTGAGCCATCGCCCCAGATCGAGACGCCATCTTCCAACATGGCTCGAACTAACAGGGTGCCAGTTACTGCGCGACCCAGCGGGGTGGTGTTGAAGTACTGCTTGCCGCCAGCGCGAATATGGAAGGCGCCGCAGGCAATCGCAGCTAGCCCTTCTTCGACCAGGTAGAGCTTGCAATCGACCAGTCGAGAATGTTCTGCACCATATTGTTTTGCACGCCCCGGGATCGATCCGATATCAGGCTCGTCGTACTGGCCTAAATCTGCGGTGTAGGTATAGGGAAAGGCGCCCTTGGCACGCATCCAGGCGACCGCCACAGAGGTGTCGAGACCTCCTGAAAAGGCGATTCCGACTCGTTCTCCGACCGGTAATGAGGCTAAAACCTTTGACATGGGGCCAGCCTAACGAGGCGAGCGCAAAGTCGGAAAATATTCGCGAGATTCGGGTTAGAAGAATTGGGAGGATGAAGTTGCCACCCGGATAGACGGAAGGTACATTTCCGCGAGGTATTTGCAATCTAATCGCGAGCAATCGGAGAACTTCAGTGAAACGCTTTCAGATCCTGACTCTAGTTTCAACCATCGCCCTGGCCGGCCTCTTTGCCGTCGGCCCAGTTGCCGCTGAAGATGGCGGATCTGGCAATGCAAACTCTGATTCCCAAGAAATTCATAACCCACACGGCAATGTCCTGGGTGAAGTTTCCAGCGACCACCAATCCCGTGGCGATACTGCCCACACCTTTGCCGCGGCAGCCTCAACCGCTGCCAACCAGCTGACCTACCACAACGGCCCAGTCATGGATATCAATCAGACCTTTGCAATTTTTTGGACAGATGCAACCCACCCCATTAGTTCGACGACCCAAAACATTGTGACTCAATATTTGAGCGATCTAACGGTTCCAGCCACAACCAATGTCTATCAATCGACGACCCAGTACTACAGCCAAGTCACTAACAGTGCCACCATCACGAAAGCAACAACTCTCTCTGGTGTTAACACCTATACGGCAAAGAACACTTTTAAAGCCGGCGATGTAGTTGCAGTGACAAAGGTAAAGAGCACCTCCACCGCACTTTCAACCTTTTACAACATTACCGGCGCGGTACTCGCCGCTACTTCAACAACCTTTACTTTAACTGCCACAGGTACCGGGGCAAGCACTTACTACTCCAGCGGCACCGCTACTTCCTCGACACCTAAGACCATGATTCAAAACGCTTCTTCCTTCAACCCAAGCACCAACATTTTCATCGACAATGCCCAAGCTTTCCCAGGCAGCGGTTGTTCTTTCACTGGCCAGCCAGGAGTCAATCTCTGCCTTACCGATGCACAGTTGCAAACTGAGTTGAAGCGAGTCATGTCACTTCAAGGTTGGACTGGCGATAACCACAAGCTGTACTTTATTTACACCGGACAAGGCGTTGGCAGTTGTTCCGGAACGTCTTGCTCCTACACTGCATATTGTGCGTATCACAGCTGGATTGGCACCGGTAATACCGCGACCCTGTACGCCAACATGCCTTACGCCGACAACATCAATGGTTGCGCCAGTGGAACATCACCTAACGGCGATGTCGCCGGCGATGGTCTGGTTAACCTAACCAGTCACGAGCATGCTGAAGCAATCACCGATCCAACGGGCACCGGTTGGTATGCATCAACTGGTTACGAAAACGGCGATAACTGCGCTTGGTTCTTCGGAACCCCCAGCGGAACCATCAATTCAACGCTCAACATCACCAAAGTCACACCAGGCTATGTTGGAACTACAAGACGCGCCGGATACGTCACCTACTCCGTCGCAAACACGCTCAAAGTGGGTCAGCTGGTTCAAATCGCAGGCGTAGGGACCACATATAACGGTTATTTCACGGTGGCAGCAGCGACAGCTACCTACATCGTGGTCGGAAATTCGACCACTTCGACAGGCGCTACCAATGGCACCGTGGGCGTTCTTAATACCACTTGGTACAACCAAACAATTAACGGCCATAACTATGCGTTGCAATTGGAATGGTCGAATGCAGCCAATAACAACACTGGTGGCTGCGTCGCAACTGGTCTCTAATTTCTCTGCCTTCGAACTAGTTCGGTCGTAGACTTCTTTTATGGCCGAGCTCGTTCGATCCGGAGATACCATCGCTCTGCAACTGAGTCGATGGGAGAAAGTTGGCGCTCTTCATAGTTCGCCCACGATGGACGTTTCGCAATTTATTTCGTTAACCCATTATGACAATCTGTGGCAACGCGGAATTCTGCGAGGGGTAAGAGCCCCCGGAACTGGTCTCTTTCTTTTCATACTGTTGGGGACACTTCGTCACAAGGGTGGTCGAGATTTCTGTGCGATTTACAAAAAGCGTCCAGGATTTGTTATCGAATTAACAGGCGGCGAATTTAAGCGTTGGCTATTTACCAGCGATAAAAGTGAAGAGTTAACCAAACTTTTATTTGATTAAGAGCGTTCCAGTTCCATATCGATAGCACCACATGGACATTCGTTGGCACAAATTCCGCAACCCTTGCAGTAATCGAGATTGATCTCGTACTTTCCGCCCTCTAACTTGATAACAGCATTGTCGGGGCAGACGCCAAAGCAGTTATCGCATCCAAAACAATTTCCGCAGGATAAACAACGTCTGGCTTCAAAGACTGCAGTCTCAGCATCTAACCCTTGGACAACTTCCGAGAAGTTAGAGGCGCGGCGTGCCGCATCCAACTTTGGCCTGACGGTTTTAGGAGCATCGGAGTAATACCAAGTATTTAGTTTGTCGAAGGATGCTAGATCAGGACGAGGTGCATGCACGAAGTTCTGTCCTTGTAACCAAGCATCAATGGCGCGAGCAGCTTGCTTGCCATGACCAATGGCGTTGGTAGCAGTGCGCTCTCCAGGAACGGCATCTCCCCCGGCGAATAATCCGGTACGTCCAGTCATGAGGTATTCATCAACTTCGATGACACCATCTTCAACTTTGATTTCCTTCATGCCTTCAATTACTGAAAGATCGACTTCTTGACCTAGAGCCAAGATGACGGAATCGGCATCCAAATCTTCAAATTCACCAGTTGGTTGTGGAAAGCCGCTATCGTCCAAAGCCATCTTCTCGATGGTTACTTTGCCTTCATCGACGCGCGAGACCGTAGATAACCAGCGCATAACAATGCCTTCATCCAACGCCTCTTTGAGTTCGATCTCATGGGCTGGCATCTTTTCTTGGGTTCGGCGATAGACAACGATCGCTTCGTAAGCACCTAGGCGACGTGCGGTACGGGCTGCATCCAGGGCGGTGTTTCCACCTCCGTAAACCACGACCCGACGGCCGAGCATGGGCGGTTGGCCATCCGCGGTCATGTGCAGAACTGAGACCGCGTCCAAAATTCGAGCCGTGTCCCCGGCTGGAATAAAGGCGCGCTTACCTAAGTGAGCACCGATGGCGAGGAAGACCGCATCAAAACCTTCGGCAAGTGCGGCTTCGGCACTGTCGACTTTGGCATTGCACTCAATACTGACGCCCATATTGGTAATGCGTGAAATTTCGGCATCGAGTACTTCCCGTGGCAATCGGTAAGCCGGGATTCCGTAGCGCATCATTCCGCCAGCAGCTGCTGCGCTTTCACGAATCGTGACCGTGTGGCCGCGCATAGCCAAGTGATATGCGGCCGATAAACCTGAGGGGCCAGAACCGACGATCAAAATCTTTTTGCCAGTTGCGGGTGCGGTGATCTTGAACTGCCAACCTTGCTTGATGGCTTCATCGCCCAAAAATCGTTCGACTGAATTAATTCCAACAGCTTCATCTACCTGCGCGCGATTACATGCAGTCTGGCAGGGGTGATAACAGATACGTCCCATAATGGCAGGTAGCGGATTGTCCCGAACTAGATTGCGCCAGGCGTGCTCGTAATTTCCGGCTTCACCTTCATATAACCAACCTTGAACATCCTCGCCGGCAGGGCAAGCATCATTGCAAGGTGGCAGGCGATTAACGTAGACCGGACGTTCGTTGCGCCACGAACCAGTGTGGTTGGCAAGGGAGGAGCCAATATTTAACGTGATGGCAAAGGGCTTATCCACGGGAAACCTCTTGATCTGCAGGCAGTTGCGTTTGTTCGTTAATTAATTTGTATTTAGCAATATTGCGATCGGCGATTGCTTGGATGCCGATCAATTGTTCTGGATGGGCTTTAGGTCCAAACAAGTGTGCAAAGCGTTTCTGAGGTTTCAAGTACTCATCAACTTTTACCAAGCGACGAATAGGTTTAGTTTCGGTGACTTCGCCGTACTCGGCTTCAAAGACCGGGAACAAACCGGATTCTTTGGCCAAGCGCGCTAATTGAATGGTCTCCTCCGACCTGGATCCCCAACCCAATGGGCACGGAACCAAGATATGTAGGTATCTGGCACCGCGGAAAGTCATAGCTTTTTTGACCTTCTCTTCTAGATCATGCAGATCTGCCACAGTTGCTGTGGCAACATAAGGAATTCCGTGAGCCATTGCGATGACCGGCAAGTTCTTACCTTGCGAAAATGAAGCGCCGGGGTTTGCTCCGACGGCATGAGTAGTGTTGGTACGAGCAGCAGGAGGTGTCGCACCTGAACGCTGCACGCCGGTGTTCATATAAGCCTCGTTGTCGTAGCAGATGTAGAGCACATCATCATTACGCTCGAACATTCCAGACAAGGGACCAAAACCAATATCGACGGTTCCGCCGTCGCCACCTTGGGCGATAACGCGAATATCGGTTTTGCCTTGGGCACGAAGTGCGGCGGAAACACCTGTGGCAACAGCGGCAGCATTTCCGAAGAGAGAGTGCAGCCACGGCAAACGCCATGATGTTTCGGGATAGGGCGTAGAGAAAACTTCTAAACAGCCGGTGGCATTGACTGCAACGATTTTGCCATCGGTGGCGGCCATTGCGGCATCGAGTGCATAACGAGCACCAAGAGCTTCGCCGCATCCCTGGCAGGCGCGGTGACCGGAGGTTAAGGAGTTGGTGCGACCAGGACGGGATTGTTCGGAAAGTTGTTCCTCAGCAAGCAGTCGGTTGCCGACAGCAAAGGAGCCAACCTGATAAAACTTCAGTGGTGTGCTCATATCCGTCCCAAATCTTTAAGCAGGTTTTCCGCCATTGGCCCTGATCGTCTTTCACTCTTATTTCGTTCCATCTCGCGTTGAATAAGTTCTTGATTTAAGTCTGTGAAAGTCAGATCGGGCATGGTGCCATCAAAGGCGCTTTGAATGAGGTTGCGAATTAATTCACGAGTAATTGGGCGACCGCCTAGACCTGCAATGGCAGTTGAAATAGGAATCGATGTTCCGCCCATCGCAGTGCGGACATTGGAGGAAACTATTCCGCCGATACCCGGGGCGAATGCTCGTTCGACGACGACAATCTTTTGCGCGTTCTTGAGTTGAGCATGGACTGCATCCAGTGGGAATGGGCGGAAGGAAGTAATGCCCATGACTCCGACTTTGACTCCAGTTGCACGCAGTTCATCGACCACATCTTTGATCGTTCCGAGTACTGATCCCAACGCCACTAGAACGACCTCGGCGCCATCGACCATATAGCTGGTGACTAGTCCGTCGACATCGTGCTCGCCAGCGGCTGGGCGACCAAAGATTTCGGTAAATTTTGAAGAAAGTTCTGGAAGTAGATCCAGCGCCTGGAGTTGCTTTACATGCGCCAAATACCGAACTTCGGTAAATGCCTCTGGCCCGACCATGGCGCCGATAGAGACTGGATCCATAGGGTCCAAAACCTGACGAGGTACGTACGGTGGCAAGAACAAATCCACTTGATCGCGTTCGACGATATCGATCTCTTCCATAGCGTGGGTTAAAACAAAGCCATCCATACAGACCATAACCGGCAAGGAGATTTCTTCGGCCAAGCGGAAAGCCAAGATATGAAGGTCAGCGGCGGATTGGTTGTCTTGCGCATACAGTTGAATCCAACCCGAATCGCGTTGGCTCATGGAATCGCTGTGATCGTTCCAAATATTAATGGGTGCGCCGATGGCCCGGTTTGCCAAGGTCATAACAATCGGAAGTCCAAGACCAGAAGCGTTGTATACGGGTTCGACCATAAACAACAATCCTTGGCTGGCGGTGGCGGTGTAGGTTCGAGCGCCAGTTGCAGAGGATCCAATGGCCACCGACATTGCCGAATACTCGGATTCGACGTTTACAAATTCGCAATTGTCGATCTCACCTAAGCGCACAATCTCATCAAGCGCTTCAACAATGTGGGTTTGCGGAGAAATGGGATAGGCACAAATTACTGCCGGACGACAGGCGGCGATGGTCTCGGCTACGGCGCGAGATCCTTCAATTTGCTTGCGCATGTTTTAATTCCTCAAGCTCTCCGATGACGAATTCATATGCTTCTTGGGCCGCGGCAATATTCCCGTTGGCAATCTTCTCTGGAAAACGATCTTTGATCGCGGCAACAACTGATTCCAGTTTGACTCTTCCCGTAGCAGCGGCGAAGCCACCCAAAAGCGCCGCATTTGGCATTGCTCGACCCACATGCTTAAAGGCAATGTCCGATGCGGGAACTATGAGGTTTCGATTTGCCGAACGGCCTTCCACATAATCATTAAGCCCTAATTCGCTAAATGACTTGGTGGTATTAATTATCAAATATCCATCTTGATGAGCACCGGAAAAGACATCGACCGAGTGCAACAAGGTTGGATCTTGAATGATGATGGCATCTGGCTGCAGGATTGGCTCACGCAAACGAATCTGATTTTCACTGATTCGGCAATATGCAACGACCGGCGCACCAGTACGCTCGGAACCAAAGCTAGGGAATGCTTGTGCGTGCGAGCCGTCAAGAAATGCGGCAACGCTCAGTAACTCGGCGGCAGTAACGACGCCTTGTCCACCTCTCCCGTGGATTCGAACTTGAAACACCCTTGAAGCGTATTACTCAAAAGCATTGATTTACGCTGATTTTAGACATTCTGGAGAGGCTGGAGTGCTAGCCCTAAGTGATTAGAAACATTCTGCGCATTTTGTCCAGATAGGAGTGTTAACCACTGCTCCCTTTAGGTAAGTGGAGATTAAAATCTACTCATGCGTAGGAAGACCGATTGGCTTCTCCTTCTCTTTGCGTTACTTTCACTTTCCATTGGCGGCTTACTTTCGATTCGCCACCATTCAGACGCCGCGGAAATAATCTGGGCATTAGGTGGGGTCGCAGGATTGATCCCTTCATTAATCTGGATTTACAAATCTATTCGCCATGGCGAAATGGGATCTGATCTGTTAGCCCTGCTCTCGATCGTGGGCACTTTAGCA
>SESB01000333.1_pt1 | contig 34854 bp, 34 predicted proteins | sample 3171441 | NCBI WGS metagenome assembly SESB01 (sample SAMN06051867, study PRJNA518727) | freshwater metagenome | biome: subpolar coniferous forest; feature: holomictic lake; material: water; isolation source: holomictic Lake 227, 6 m depth | place: Canada: near Kenora, Ontario | collected... | reverse complement strand
AAAAAGGCTAAGTTCACCAAACATTTCGCCAGGCCCAAGAATTGATAAAAGATTTTCGCGGCCATCGCCACTTGAAGTACCGAGTTTCAATTTTCCTTCAACGATTACATACAGGTGATCACCCTCATCGCCTTCGGCAAAAAGGACGCCGCCCTTTGCAATCTTCACTGGATCCATCGATGCCCGCAATGAATCGGCGGCAGCATCGTCAAGGGCGGTAAAGAGTGGGGCTTTACGGAATACATCTGCTTCTGGGGTCACGAGGAGTACTTTAGCCTCATGCCTGCCGATAAAGAAAGCCGCAAGCAGGCCAGGGCCGTTTATCGCATCCTTACCAAGACCTACCCTGATATCCGCTGCGAATTAGATTTTGAGAACCCCTTGCAATTAATAATCGCTACCGTACTAAGTGCACAGTGCACGGATAAACGGGTTAATACGGTCACTCCGGCCCTATTTAAAAAGTATAAAAATGCAAAAGCTTTTGCAAAGGCAGATATCCACGATGTAGAAAAACTTGTCTACCAAACTGGTTTCTACCGAGCAAAGGCCCGTCACATCAAAGGCTTAGCGACAAAAATTCTTGACGACTTTGGCGGTGAAGTTCCGTGTACGTTAGAAGAGCTAATTACGCTTCCGGGCGTTGGACGCAAAACAGCAAACGTTGTCTTAGGACACGCATTTGATATCCCAGGAATAACAGTTGATACCCACTTTGGTCGACTCTCTCGTCGATTTGGTTGGACGACCGAAAAAGATCCCGTGAAAGTCGAACACATTGTGGGTGCATTAATTCCGCAAAGCGAATGGACTAATTTGTCTCAACGCATGATTTGGCATGGGCGGCGAATCTGTCACTCGCGCAAGCCCGCTTGTGGAGTATGCCCGGTTGCAAAAATCTGTCCAAGCGTCGGCATTGGTGAAATGGATGTCGAAAAAGCTAAGCTCCTCGTAAAGACAGATAAGGACTTTCGTTGAGAAGAATCGCTCTCGCCTGCGCTTTATTGCTGCTGACTAGTTGTTCAACACCAACTAATCAAGTCGCAGGTAAAGTCGTTTCTTGTGCAGCGATACAAAGCACTAGTACTGCAAACCCAATCGAGTTAAATTGTTTAGATGGAACTAAAGGCGCTTCAATAAATGCAGTACACGGTCCCATGATTGTTAATGTATGGGGTTCTTGGTGTGCTCCATGCAAAGAAGAAATTCCAATCTTTCGATCATTCTATAAAAAAGTAAAAGACAAACTGCAACTTGTTGGCGTTGATGTTGAAGAGGCCAGCATAAAAGATGGACAAAAATTTGTTCTAACGCACGGCATGACGTGGCCCAACCTCTTCGATAGTGACGGTCGATCGCGTGCATATTTCGGAATGGGTGTACCAGTCACATGGTTTATTGCAGCCGACGGAACTATTGCCTATAAGAAAATAGGCGTGCTTAAAAATGAGATTGAACTAATTACGCTCACTAGTAAGTACTTAGGCGTGAAGCTCTAATCCTCATCCTTGGCAGTCTTTAAGCCCTCTGCGATCTTCTTCATGATATTTGGGTCAGCCAGCGTTGTGGCATCTCCAACTACACGGTCCTCGGCAACGTCTTTTAGCAGACGCCGCATAATCTTTCCGCTTCGAGTCTTTGGTAGTTCATTTACAATCAAAATCTGACGAGGCTTAGCGATGGCACCGATCTCTTTTGCTACGTGATTTCGAAGTTCGGCTAGCAGTACATCTCCATCCGAGTGTTCGACACCCGAGCGCAAAATAACAAAAGCAACAATCCCTTGGCCAGTCATTGCATCTGCTGCACCTACAACTGCAGCCTCTGCCACAGCCTCATGGGAGACAAGTGCGGATTCAACTTCGGTTGTAGAGATTCGATGACCTGAAACATTCATGACATCATCGACTCGGCCGAGCAACCAAATAGCGCCTTCATCATCAAATTTTGCGCCATCTCCAGCAAAATAAATTCCATCAAAACGTGACCAGTATGTTTCCTTATATCTCTCGTCTTCGCCCCAGATGCCACGCAACATTGCGGGCCACGGTTTGTCTAAAATTAAAAATCCGCCATGACCGTTGCCAACCGGAACTGCATTTTCATCGACAATTTTTGCGCTAATCCCGGGAATAGTTGCCATCGCAGAGCCAGGCTTTGTGGAAGTCACACCCGGCAGTGGCGAAATCATTATTGCACCGGTTTCAGTTTGCCACCAAGTGTCGACGATCGGACAACGATCTCCGCCAATTACTTCGCGGTACCACATCCACGCCTCAGGGTTAATTGGTTCACCAACGGATCCAAGTAGTCGAAGAGATTTTAAGTTATGGGCATTTGGAAATTCGTCGCCCCACTTCATCCAGGTGCGAATAAGCGTTGGCGCGGTGTACAAAATAGTTACGCCATATTTAGCAATGATTTCAAAGACCCGACCTTTATGTGGCGTATCGGGAGTGCCCTCATACATTACTTGCGTGGCACCGTTAATTAATGGGCCATAGACAATATAACTATGGCCAGTAACCCAGCCAACATCGGCAGTACACCAGTAGATATCGGTTTCCGGCTTAATATCAAAGACAACCTTGTGCGTATAGGCCACTTGGGTTAAATAACCGCCAGTTGTATGGAAAATACCCTTTGGCTTAGCAGTGGTGCCAGAGGTATACAAAATAAACAATGGGTGTTCAGAATCAAAGCTTTCAGCCACATGCTCTTCGCTTTGACGGCCAACAATTTCATGCCACCAAATATCGCGGGTGGCATCCCATGCGGTCTCCTGTTTTGTGCGCTGAACAACTAATACTTTGGCGACGTTATGTTTTCCTTTGAGCGCGTCATCGACAGCAGGCTTTAATGCGAAGGGTGCGCCTTTGCGAAAGCCACCGTCGGCGGTAATCACTAATTTTGCATCTGCATCTTGAATACGAGAAAGAAGTGCATCGGCAGAAAATCCACCGAAAACAACTGAGTGTGGTGCACCAATACGAGCACACGCCAACATTGCAACTGCCGCTTCAGGAATCATCGGCATGTAAATGGCAACGCGATCTCCGGCGTTTATGCCAAGTTCAATAAGTGCATTAGCGGTCTTCTTAACTTCAATTAGTAACTGTGCATACGTAATTGTTCGCGTGTCACCAGGTTCGCCTTCAAAGTGAAAAGCAACACGGTTACCGCGGCCTTCGGCAACGTGACGATCAAGTGCGTTTACGGAGGCGTTTAACTTTCCACCAATAAACCATTTGGCATAGGGTGCTTGCCACTCTAGGACCGTATCCCATTTTTTCTCCCACGTAAGCTCGCCGGCTTGAGCTTCCCAGAATGCCAAACGATCTTTTTCGGCGCGGGCATAAATCTCAGGCTTAGCATTTGCCGCCGCTGCGAACTCCGAGCTTGGCGGAAAATGGCGGTCTTCGTTCAGCAGATTTTCGAGTGATTCATGGTCCTGGCTCATAGTCAGAGAGGTTACCCGTCCAGCATTGTTATCAACAGGGTTTTTACTATGGGCTTTTTCAACTATTTCCACCATGCAAGATGCGTGAACCCAACGAAAGGAGAAAATATGAGTATTACCGCTTTGATCATGCTCTTCCTCAAATTCTTTAGCAATTCAACACTGGTTGCCGCTTTTGCTAGGTTTTTGACCAGCGCGCTTAAGACAATGATGTAAAGCCCTCGTAGCAAAGCCCCCGAAACGCAGCTCGGGGGCTTTTTCGTGCCGCTTTTATGGGAATTGGCCGATAAGTGAGAGGATTGGCCGTAAGCCTCTAGATGGTCCAATGAAGCGCTCTCCTAGAGTTTTACACCAGAGAGCCACAAGGCCGCTAGGAGAGAAATGCCAATTGCAACGCCAGAAATTTATGTAGACATGTTGGATCGCGCGAAAAAAGGCGCCTTTGCATATCCAGCGATTAACGTTTCATCATCCCAAACCATCACAGCAGCTATTCGTGGATTTGCCGAAGCCGAGTCCGATGGAATCATTCAATTCTCTTGGGGCGGGGCTGAATACGCTTCGGGCTCCACGGTAAAGAAAATGGTTGATGGCGCAGTTGCCTTAGCCGAATACGCACATGTTGTTGCCAAGAACTACAACGTAAATATTGGAATTCATACCGATCACTGTCCAGCTGAAAAGTTAGAGGGCTTTATGCGCCCACTTCTAGCATTTGGCGCCGAACGACTTTCATCGGGTAAAGCACCTTTGTTCAACTCACATATGTGGGATGGCTCTGCCGTTTCAATGACTGAGAATATGAAGGTCGCAAAAGAGATGTTGGCGATGTCGATTGCCGCTCGAACAATTCTTGAAATTGAAATCGGTGTAGTTGGTGGAGAAGAAGATGGTGTTGAGGCCAAGCATGATGCCAAACTCTATTCAACTCCAGAGGATGCATTGCTAACACTCGAAACTCTCGGAACCGATGCGCGCTACTTAGTGGCAGCAACTTTTGGAAATGTTCATGGAGTTTATAAGCCAGGAAATGTTGTTTTACAGCCAAAGATTTTGGCAACTTTGCAAGAGGCAGTTTCAAAGAAGCTAGGCCTTCCCGCCGGAAGCAAGCCAATGGACCTTGTTTTTCACGGTGGTTCAGGCTCATTGCTTTCGGAGATTCGCGAGTCACTTGATTACGGCGTTATCAAGATGAATATCGATACCGATACCCAATACGCCTTTACTCGTCCAGTAGTTGACCACATGCTTAAGAACTACGACGGCGTATTAAAGATCGATGGCGAAGTTGGTAACAAAAAGCTTTATGACCCACGTGCGTGGGGTAAAGCTGCAGAGGCTGGAATGGCCGCGCGCGTAGTTCGTGGTTGTGAAGATCTTCGCTCGACTGGTACTTCATCCCTCAAGTAATTTCTAACGTAACGGAAAGGCTTTACCGATGCCAGCTCTTGTTCTGCTTGGCGCCCAATGGGGCGACGAAGGCAAAGGTAAAGCCACCGATTTATTAGGTGATCGTGTTGACTATGTTGTTCGCTATCAAGGTGGCAATAACGCTGGCCATACTGTTGTAATCGGCGACCAGAAGTATGCTCTTCACTTATTACCTTCAGGAATTCTCTCACCCAACGTTGTTCCAGTAATTGGCAACGGCGTCGTAATTGATCCTGGTGTTCTATTGGAAGAAATCAAGGGCTTAACCGAACGTGGCATTGATTGCAGCAAGTTAGTTATTTCAACTAACGCGCATTTGATTACGCCATATCACCGGACCATCGACAAAGTTTCAGAACGCTTTCTAGGTAAATCAAAGATTGGTACAACGGGTCGCGGAATCGGACCAGCGTATGCAGACAAAATCAATCGCATCGGTATTCGAGTACAAGATCTCTTTGATCCATCAATCCTTCGCCAAAAGATTGAAAGCGCCCTTCGCGATAAAAACCAAGTATTAATCAAGGTTTTCAACCGTAAAAACATCGAAGTCGATGAGGTTCTTGTCGAGTACTTAGCGTATGCCGAAATTCTTCGCCCTTACGTTGCCGATACGGTTTTGCTTCTGGATCAAGCGTTAAAAGCAGGAAAACGTATTTTGTTGGAAGGCTCACAAGGAACGCTCCTCGACGTTGACCACGGAACTTATCCATTTGTTACTTCAAGTAATCCGACTGCGGGCGGTGCTTGCACTGGCAGTGGAATCGGACCTACCAAAATAGATAAAGTAATTGGAATCGTCAAGGCTTACACAACACGTGTTGGCAGTGGCCCTTTCCCAACCGAACTCTTTGATGAAGATGGTGAGGCCCTACGTCGTATCGGCGGCGAAATCGGCGTTACTACTGGTCGAGCTCGTCGTTGTGGCTGGTATGACGCACCGATTGCCCGTTACGCAGTGCGCGTAAATGGTTTAACCGATTTCTTCCTAACGAAACTAGATGTATTAACGGGTTGGGAAAAAATTCCAGTATGTGTTGCCTACGAAATAGATGGCAAGCGGGTTGAAGAGCTTCCCGCTTCGCAAACCGATTTCCACCATGCAAAGCCGATTTATGAATATCTCCAAGGGTGGAGCGAAGACATTACGAAGGCGAGAAAGCTCAGCGATCTTCCAAAGGCGGCTCAAGAGTATGTAGCTTTCTTAGAAAAGATATCGGGCGCACCCATAAGTGCAATCGGTGTTGGTCCCGGTCGCGATGAAACAATTGTTGTTAAGGATTTCATCTAACAATGAAAATCCTCCTAGTCGGAAGCGGCGGTCGTGAACACGCCCTAGGACTAGGTCTACACGCAGATCCTGCATGTACTTCACTTCACGTTGCACCCGGCAATCCGGGAATTGCAGAGTTCGCACAGTGCCACCCGATTAATATTTTAAATAATGCCGAAATCGTTGCCCTGGCGCAGGAAATCGGCGCGGATCTAGTTGTCGTTGGCCCAGAGGTTCCGCTAGTTAATGGCGTGGCCGATGATTTACGAAGGTTAAAGATTGCAGTCTTTGGTCCCTCAAAGGCTGCGGCTGCATTGGAAGGCTCAAAGACTTTTGCTAAAGAGGTTATGTCCGATGCCGGCGTTCCCACCGCGCATAGTTTTACGTGCACGACACAAGCGGAGTGCGAAAAAGCTTTAGACACTTTTGGCGCCCCGTATGTTGTTAAAGATGATGGTTTAGCCGGAGGTAAGGGTGTAGTTGTTACAAGTAATCGTAAAGAAGCTTTAGATCATGCACTTGCATGCAAGCGCGTAGTAATTGAAGAGTATTTAGATGGTCCAGAGGTTTCACTATTTGGAATCAGCGATGGAGTTTCGATTCTTGCAATGCAACCAGCTCAAGATTTCAAACGCGCTGGAGATAATAATGAGGGACCTAACACCGGTGGGATGGGTGCATACTCTCCATTGCCGTGGGCACCGTCAGATATTATTGATGACACGTTTAAGCAAATTCTTGCGCCAATGATTGCCGAAATGAATGCGCGCGGTACACCTTTTGTTGGGTTGCTCTACGCCGGCTTAGCCCTAACTAATCACGGCACACGCGTCATAGAATTTAATGTTCGGTTTGGAGATCCAGAGACACAAGTATTGATTCCACTGCTTAAAACTCCGTTAGCAACGCTCCTATTCAAAGCGGCAACGGGCGGGCTTGCGGATACGGTTTTAGAGTGGCGAGACGAGTCGGCAGTGACCGTAGTTTTAGCTGCCGAGGGATATCCAACTGCGCCTAAAACCGGCGAGAAGATTTCAACTTTCCCCACGATTGAAAAAGTTCAGATTTTTCATGCCGGCACCTCTTTGATGGGCCAAGACCTCGTGTCTTCCGGCGGCCGCGTCCTGACTGTGACTGGACTAGGCACGGATCTGACAGAGGCCAGAGACCGGGCTTATCGCGCGATTAGTCAGATTTCGCTGCCTGGCTCCTTTTATCGCAGCGACATTGCCCTTAATGCCGCAGTGGCAGAGAAGGGCAACTAAATGTCGGATAATTCATCAGTGAGCTTAATCGCCGATAGATATGCATCCGCTGCGATGGTTAAGATTTTTGCGCCGCAAGAAAAAATAATCTTAGAGCGCCGATTGTGGTTATCCGTCATGCGTAATCAATCGCTACTGGGCCATCCAATTCCCGACTCTGTTATCGATGATTATAAGAAAGTTATTTTCACCGTTGATCTTGCATCCATCGATGCGCGTGAAAAGCAGACACGCCATGATGTAAAAGCCCGCATTGAAGAGTTCAACGCACTTGCCGGTCACGAAGCAATTCATGCTGGGATGACTAGCCGCGACTTAACTGAAAACATTGAAGCGCTACAGATTCGAAATGGCTTAGAAGTGGTTCACAATAAAGTTGTCACACTTCTCGCACGTTTAGCCGAGCGAGCAACACAGTACGATGTCCAACCAATTGCTGGGCGATCCCATAATGTGCCAGCACAAATCACAACACTTGGTAAGCGTTTTGCTTCGGCCGCCGAAGAGCTTCTTTTCGCATACGAGCGATTAACTGCGCTGCAAGATCGCTACCCAATGCGTGGAATTAAAGGTCCAGTCGGCACAGCGCAAGACTCAATTGATTTACTCGGCTCAAGTGATTCACACGCAGCTCTAGAAAATGCGATAGCAAAAGAGTTGGGTTTTAATCACGTATTAGATTCAACTGGCCAGATTTATCCACGCTCTTTTGATTACGATGTTGTTACAACGCTTGTTCAATTAGCGTCAGCCCCATCATCGCTGGCAACCTCGATTCGCTTAATGGCTGGTGCAGAGTTAGTCACCGAGGGATTTAAAGCCGGACAAGTTGGCAGCAGTGCAATGCCACACAAAATGAATACACGTTCTTGCGAACGTATAAATGGTTTATCGGTAGTTCTTCGTGGCTATGCATCGATGGTGAGTGAATTATCTGGTGACCAGTGGAACGAGGGGGATGTCTCTTGTAGCGTCGTTCGCCGGGTAGCCCTTCCCGATGCTTTCTATGCCATCGACGGACTGCTCGAAACTATGTTGACTGTGCTTGATGAATTTGGTGCATTTCCCGCAGTAATTGCCGCTGAGCTAGAGCGATACCTTCCATTTTTAGCCACCACGAAGTTTTTAATGGCGGCAGTAAAGGCTGGCATGGGCCGTGAAGTTGCTCATGAAGTAATTAAAGAACATGCAGTCAAGGCCGCCCTTGGTATGCGCGAAGGTAAAGCAAATACGCTTCTTGATGATTTAGCGAGCGATGGACGCTTTCCTTTAGATCGTGCAGCGCTCGAACTATTAATAAGCACACCACTTGAATTTACTGGCGATGCTCGCCAACAAGTAGCTCGAGTTGTTAGTCGCATTGACGCGATTACTTCCGCGCACCCTGCAGCAGTGCAGTACAAACCCAGCTCTATCCGGTGAGCGGTTTCGGGCTAGCTGGCCCACCTCCAGCGCTAGTAATTCCTGGTTGGTCTCACCTGCGCACTGGAAAAGTTCGCGACTTGTACACCAATGACAAGCAGGAAATTCTCCTAGTAGCATCCGATCGCGTTTCGGCTTACGACTGGGTCATGCCTACAACGATTCCAGGAAAGGGCGCGGTACTTACACAACTCTCATTGTTTTGGTTCGAGCTGCTGGAAGATATTATTCCTAACCACGTTATCTCAACCGATGTACCAAAGGCCGTTGAAGATCGTGCCATCATTGTCCAACCGTTAGATATGTTTGCAATTGAGTGTGTTGCGCGCGGATATTTAACTGGCAGTGGGTGGAGTGAATATCAAAGCAACCGCGCAGTATGTGGAAATGCATTGCCGGAAGGTTTGGCTGATGGTTCGAAACTTCCAGAAACAATTTTTACCCCGGCAACTAAAGCCGATGTGGGCGATCACGATATAAATATAGATTTTGAAACTGCCGCACAAGCGATAGGCCACGATGTTGCCGAAAGGTTAAGAGCGTTGACGATTGGCCTATATGACACGGCTGCAGATTTTGCACTCTCTCGTGGAATCATCCTTGCCGATACAAAATTCGAATTTGGTCGCAATGCTGCAGGGGAGATCGTTTTAGGCGATGAAGCTCTAACCCCTGATTCATCAAGGTTTTGGGAGCGCTCGACGTGGGCTCCAGGTGGGGCTCAAGCCTCATTTGATAAACAGTTTTTACGTGACTACTTGGTAGCAAGTGGGTGGGATCGAAAGAGCCCGCCTCCAGAGCTTCCAGCGCAGATCGTAGAAAAAACCGCACAGCGTTATGAAGAAGCGTTTTATCGTTTAACTGGCAGCAAGTTCTAACACAGGGAGAATAAGACAATGGCAACAATCGTGGTTGATGTGATGTTAAAGCCCGAAATTCTCGACCCGCAAGGAAATGCCGTTGCATCTGCACTGCCACGACTTGGCTTTACTTTTGCAACCTCTGTGCGCCAAGGAAAGCGCTTTGAGATTTACATCGAGGGAGATGCAACACCTGCCCAGTTAGCCGAAGTGGAAAAAGCGGCAGAAGTTTTGCTCTCAAATCCCGTCATCGAAACCTACGTCGTAAGAGTCGAGAAGTAATGCGCATTGGAGTCATCACTTTTCCTGGAACTCTAGATGATCGCGATGCCGCTAGAGCGGTTAATCATGGTGGGGCAGTCTCAGTACCACTTTGGCATGCCGAAGCAGATTTAAAAAGCGTCGATGCCATCATTTTGCCGGGGGGATTTTCCTACGGAGATTACTTACGCTGCGGAGCGATCTCGCGTTTTGCTCCAGTAATGAAGTTAGTGATTGAAGCTGCGGGTAAAGGTATGCCTGTACTTGGAATTTGTAATGGCTTTCAAGTCCTCTGTGAATCCCATTTATTGCCAGGAGCGCTAACGCGTAACTCAGATTTGCATTTCCTATGTCGAGATCAAGAGATTGAGATTATAAATAATTCAACACCGTGGACAAACTCATTCAAAGCGGGAGAGAAAATTACAATCCCGCTCAAAAATGGTGAAGGTTCATTTCAGTGCGATGACCAGGTTTTGGCTCAATTGGAGGACGAAGGACGAATCGTTGCGCGCTATGTTGGAGAAAATCCAAATGGTTCACGTAACTTAATCGCTGGAATTTCAAATGCCCGTGGCAATGTTGTGGGTCTTATGCCCCACCCAGAGCACGCTATCGACCCGTTAACCGGCCCTTCAGCCCAAGGCCTTGGTTTCTTTACTTCAATTTTGAATGCGATGGTCAAATAATGTCTTTAGATACGGTTGCAATCGCTAAAACAACGCCTGATACAAAGCAGCCCTTTGCTGAACTCGGTTTGCGCTCCGACGAGTATGCGCGAATTAAAGAGATCCTGGGTCGACGCCCGACTTCATCCGAGTTAGCGATGTATTCAGTAATGTGGTCTGAACACTGCTCATATAAATCATCGAAAGTTCATTTGAAACAGTTCGGTGACAAAGCCCCCAAATCCGATGCTCTATTAGTTGGCATCGGTGAAAACGCTGGGGTTGTAGATGTCGGCCAGGGCTACGCAGTTACTTTTAAAATCGAATCGCATAACCACCCATCTTTTGTTGAGCCTTATCAAGGCGCAGCAACTGGCGTAGGTGGAATCGTTCGAGATATTTTGACGATGGGTGCACGGCCTATAGCGATAATGGATCCACTTCGTTTTGGTCCAGCCGATGCACCAGATACAAGGCGAGTGTTGCCCGGCATCGTTGCAGGCGTCGGCGGGTATGGAAACTGTTTAGGTTTACCAAATATTGGTGGCGAAGTCGTATTTGATCAAACGTATGCCGGCAATCCATTAGTTAATGCTCTGTGTGTCGGCGTCATGAAGCACACCGATATCAAGTTAGCTAAAGCTGCAGGCGCCGGAAACTTAGTAGTTTTATTTGGCGCAAAGACCGGTGGCGATGGAATTGGTGGCGTTTCCGTTTTAGCATCTGAGACTTTTGGTGCTGGTGGTTCGACGAAGCGACCTAGCGTTCAAGTTGGCGATCCATTTGTAGAAAAGATTCTCATTGAATGCTCACTCGAAATCTTTGCCGAAGATTTAGTTGTTGGAATTCAAGATCTGGGCGGGGCTGGACTCTCATGTGCAACAAGTGAATTAGCATCGGGCGGCTCAGGGGGCATGAAAGTAGCGCTAGATAGGGTTCCGCTGCGCGATCCATCGCTATCTCCCGAAGAGATTTTGATGTCGGAGTCACAAGAGCGCATGTGCGCAATTGTTGAGCCACACAAACTCGCACGCTTTTTAGAGATCTGTGAAAAGTGGGACGTAACGGTTACTGCCATCGGTGAAGTTACCGATGGTGATCGCTTAGAGATTACATGGAATGGCGAAGTCATTGTCGATGTTCCACCGCGCACCGTGGCACATGAAGGTCCGGTCTATAACCGCCCATTGGCGCAACCGGCCTATATCGATGAAGTTAATGCTCAAAGCGTAAATGTACCGATACCAAGCAGTGCCGAAGAGATTAAAGCCGCAGTCTTAAAACTCGCTGGTGCGCCAAACTTGGCCGATAAATCCTGGGTTACATCCCAGTACGACAAATACGTTCAAGGCAACACCATTCAATCTCAACCCGACGATTCAGGAATGGTTCGCATCGATGAGACGACGCATTTAGGTGTTGCGATTTCAACGGATGCGAATGCGAACTGGTCGTACCTAAATCCTTATCAAGGCGCAAAGTTAGCTTTGGCTGAAGCTGCACGAAATATTGCCACGGCCGGTGCACGACCATTAGCGGTAACAAATTGCCTTAACTTTGGTTCGCCTGAAGATCCTGGCGTCATGTGGCAGTTTGCCGAATCAGTTCGTGGCCTGGCCGATGGTTGCTTAGAGATGGGACTTCCAGTTACTGGCGGAAACGTATCTTTCTATAATCAAACAGGTAGCGTCGCTATTTTGCCAACGCCAGTTATCGGCGTGCTTGGAGTAATCCAGGATGTTCGCACTCGCACGCCTATGAGTTTTAGTACTGCGGGTTTAGATCTCTATCTTCTCGGTGAGACATTTGAAGATTTAGCTGGAAGTGAATGGGCTTTCTTGCACGGGGAGCGCGTGGGTCAATCACCTACCGCGGATTTAGCCCGTGAAATGCGGCTTATTGAGCTACTCCTTGCTGGGCATGAGGCGAAGATATTTAGCTCAGCGCACGATTTGAGTCAGGGTGGTTTATCAGCTGGATTAACTGAAATGGTTTTACGTTACTCAGTCGGTGCAACCATTACTTTGGACAATGCTGGGATTGACTTATTAAGTGAAACCCCCGGGCGAGTGGTTGTTGCAATCGATAGCATTAATACCGAAGCACTTACAAACTTTGCGGCACAGTATGAAATCCCACTTAATAAAATCGGTGTGACTGGCGGGGAGTCGCTCACAATTAATGGATGTGTTATTTCATTAACTGAACTTCGCGAGGCCCACACATCGACTTTCCCACGGTTGTTTGGTTGATATCGATGCGCGATCTCAAAATCCTCGAGGACGTTAAAGAAACGCTAGCCCTACTCAGTGCCAAGGCACCAGGTCGAGCGATTGAAGTTCGCGTCCCACCGTATGCCGCGATCCAATGCGGTGATGGCCCAACACATACTCGTGGAACTCCTGCAAATGTCATTGAGATGGATGCAGACACATGGTTGGCACTTGCCGCGGGTGAACTTACGTGGGATGAGGCGCTATCGAGCGGCGCAATTAGCGCTTCAGGGGTACGTGCGGATTTAACTGAGTATCTACCGCTTAGGATTAACGCATGAGCCGGCGCCCCGATGGTTTACTCAATCACAATATTTTGGATGCCGATAAGGGACCTCAAGATGCTTGCGGAGTTTTTGGTGTCTGGGCACCTGGAGAAGAAGTTGCGAAGTTAGCTTTCTACGGTCTGTATGCCTTACAACATCGTGGGCAGGAATCCGCGGGAATTGCAACGAGTGATGGTCATCGTATTCTCGTCTATAAAGATATGGGTTTAGTTTCGCAAGTATTTACTGAAAGCGATCTTGCAACTCTGCCGGGAGATTTAGCTATTGGGCACTGCCGTTACAGCACTACAGGTTCAAGCACATGGGTAAATGCCCAGCCAACTTTGCGTCCAACTAAGTATGGAACGCTGGCTTTAGCTCACAACGGAAACTTAACAAATACGGGCGAACTCGCTGAAATGGTTCAAAAACTAGAACCAACTGTTGGGCGCGATCGCGGTGCAACAACGGATACTGAAATTATGACGGCGCTAATCTCTCTTCAAAACGAAAAGAATGTTGAAGCAAGTGCGATGGCTGTTCTGCCCCAACTTGAAGGCGCGTTTTCATTAGTTTTCATGGACGAGCACACGTTGTATGCCGCCCGAGATCGACATGGTGTGCGCCCATTAGTACTTGGTAAGTTAGAAAACGGCTGGGTGGTTGCATCTGAAAGTGCAGCGCTGGATATTGTCGGTGCATCATTTGTACGTGAAATTGAACCCGGCGAACTTATCGCAATAGATATCAATGGAGTTCGAACCCAACGCTGGGCAGTTGCCGAACCAAAGGGTTGTTTATTTGAATACGTGTATCTTGCACGCCCGGATACGTTAATCGCAGGTCAAGGAATTCATGCCACTCGCGTTGCGATTGGCGTTCGCTTAGCCGAAGAGGCCCCAGTTGAGGCCGATTTAGTTATTCCAGTTCCTGAATCGGGCACACCGGCAGCGATTGGTTATGCAAAGGGATCGGGTATTCCATTTGGAATCGGTTTAGTTAAGAACTCATATGTTGGACGGACATTTATTCAACCCTCTCAAACAATTCGCCAATTAGGTATACGCCTGAAGCTAAATCCATTGCGCGAAATAATTGAAGGCAAGAGAATTGTTGTTGTGGATGACTCAATCGTTCGCGGAAATACACAACGCGCAATTGTTAGAATGCTTCGCGAAGCCGGTGCAAGAGAGATCCATGTTCGAATTTCATCACCACCAGTTAAGTGGCCATGTTTTTATGGAATTGATTTTGCAACTCGCGCCGAACTCATTGCTAGCGGCTTAGAGATCGAAGAGATTCGCCGTTCCATTGGCGCTGATTCTCTAGGGTATGTCTCACTTGAAGGCCTCATCGCCTCGACTCAAATCAGCGAAGATAAGCTGTGTTCAGCCTGCTTTACGGGCACATACCCAATCCGCATCCCAGCAGACATGTCTGAGGGAAAAATGCGCCTTGAAATTACCGAAGTCCATGGACAATAAATGAGCACATATAAAGATGCCGGCGTCGATATCGATGCGGGTGATCGCGCAGTAGAACTCATGAAGGCATCCATTGCAAAAGCATCTCGCCCTGAGGCGATGGGTGGCATCGGTGGATTTGCCGGGCTCTTTGATGCCAGCGCACTCAAGAGTATGAAGAAACCGCTACTTGCAACTTCAACTGATGGCGTTGGAACAAAAACTGAGATTGCGCGCGCGATGGGCAAATACGACACAATCGGTGAAGATTTAGTAGCAATGGTTGTCGATGACTTAGTTGTTTGCGGCGCTGAACCTTTATTTATGACTGACTACATCGCAGTTGGAAAAGTTATTCCTGAACGCATTGCCGACATTGTTGCCGGAATTGCACGCGGTTGCGAAAAAGCAAATACCGCACTCATCGGTGGCGAGACTGCAGAACATCCAGGATTATTGGATGAAGATGAGTTTGATATTGCCGGAGCAGCAACAGGGGTGGTCGATTCCGAACTGCAACTAGGAGCGCACTTAGTTAAAGCCGGAGATGTATTGGTTGCGATGCCTTCGAGTGGTTTTCACGCAAATGGTTTCTCACTTGTTCGCCATATTATTAAGACACAGAAACTCTCCCTTGAAGCCCATGTGAGTGAGTATGGGAAAACTTCTGGAGAAGTATTTTTAACGCCCACTGAGATTTATACGCTCGATTGTTTAGCACTCATTAAATCGATGCCAGGCGCACTGCGAGGTTTTACACATATAACGGGTGGCGGAATCGCTGAAAATACTGCGCGCGTTATTCCAGATCATTTAACGGCAATTTACGATCGCTCAACATGGTCGTTGCCAGTTGAGATGGAGTTCATGGCAAAAATCGGCGGAGTTCCACAGGCCGATATGGAGCGCACGTGGAATGCCGGTATTGGAATGGTGGCCATCCTTGCCTCAGATTCAGCCGACTTAGCCCTGGCATCACTTGCTGCTCGGGGAATGAAAGCTTGGGTCGCTGGCGTCGTTGAGCCTTCTGGTCATAATGAAAATCGACGTTCATACTTGGTGTCTGATTACAGGGGATAGGTCGTATGGCAAGTAAATCGAAGGCAGTTCGTCAACAGCAATCGAAGAAAAGCAACAAAGACACTATTTATTTAGTTGCGATTCCCCTTTTAGCTTTCGTTATCAAGCTCATTACGATTGCAAATATTCATGGGGGCGGATGGCTTGGCTCTGATGGAGAAAGCTGGCTTGCTGGCGCGGATGGTCTACTCAAGCAAGGATATTATTCAAATGCTTCCGTGCTTGCTTACATGCCGGCTGGATACCCAATCCTCATCTGGTTTTGTGCAAAAATCTCAGTCACTAATGCAGTTTGGATTCTCTCTTTTCTGCAGAGTGCTTTTTATGCATTTTCTAGTTATTACTTTCTAAAACAACTTCGTAATACAAAATTACGACCTTACATTTTTCTTATCGGCTTAGCTCTTGCATTTAACCCGACACTATCTTTGAGTACATTAGTGGTTGGCTATGAGAGCATTCTTACCTCTTGTATGTTGATGATTGCTGGCATAGTTATTAAATCTAAGCAAACAATTATCAATCGCAAATTTGGAATCTATATTGTGGGCGTCGGTGCCTTCTCAGCCCTAGCAGCCTTTATTCAGCCTCGCTGGATTTTAACTTCAATTGTAATTGCCATTGTTTGGGCACTCATGCATAAGGGACCCAAAGTTCAAGCGGCCATTGTGGTTGGAGTAATTGCAATTATGGCAATTGCACCGGCTTTAACTGTTCAAAGAAATGTTCATTCTGTTCACAAGGCAGTTCTTGCAACAATCTTGGGAAGTAATATGGCGATAGGCGCAGGAGATGAAACTTCTGGAGGATACGGCCGCACTGGCCCCGTAGTTCCTTGTAAACCAGTTCCCCCGGCAACTACTGTTTCTGATAGCGATCTAGTTAAGTGTGTAATTAAGTGGTATGCCGGGCATCCCATTAAGGCAGTGCACCTATTTATCAATAAGAGTCTATATTTCTGGTCGCCTTGGTCTGGTCCACTCGGTAATGGAACGATGGCCCGAAACCCATGGCTCAAAGTTAACCCAATCAGCAATATTGCTAAGGGGAGTCAACAAGGCAGCGACCTAATCAATAAGTCTTTCGGGAAAACAATCTCATTCCTTTGGGAGATGGGCTGCATATCTCTGTTTTTCTTGGGTTTCTTCTGGTTGCGTTCTATGAAGGGCATTTACCTCAACATCGCGTACATAGCTCTCGTTCCAGTTGTCATCTCTTGGTTAGTAGCCATGGGTACGGTCGGAGACCATCGATATCGCATCCCGACCATGCCACTGAGCGTCTTTCTCCAAGTAATGGGCTATTTCGCGCTGCGCCATAAGGCGAAAACCCGCTCATTTGCCGTGGCTTTGGAGCCAAGTGCCAAGTCACGCTAACCTACGGCTCTGACGAATACATACAGGTAAGGAGGTCGCACTATGGGTCGCGGCCGATCAAAAGCAAAGCAGACAAAAGTTGCACGCGATTTAAAGTACAACGCGCAAGATATGGACTTGGATCGACTTACGAAAGAGCTCCATGGTGAAGTCGATACGTCGAATAATAAAGATGACGACGATCCCTTTGCTGAGGGCAATTACATCCCACGTGCGTGAGACCAACTCCGTACGTCGCCTCTCTTCGTATCTACGAACCTCTTTCAGCTTTTGAGCCCGCAGATCGTTTGCGTTGGCAAGCGATTGACTTAAACTCAGAAAGTTTTGTGCTTGAAGAAGAGTTAGCACTTCGTCGATTAGTTTTTCCAGAGCCACCATCGGGCCGACCAGATGGTGTTCATATTCTTGAAGTTGATGGAGAACGTTACGTATCGCCATGGGCGACAGCGACAAGGTGTTGGGCGGCCCTAGATAATTTTAAAGATTCACTGCCAAGCACCGTTGTTCCTTTTTTTGTAACTCCTGCAATTGAAGAAGTAATTACTGCGGGCGTCGATTTACTTGAAGATAAAGTGCCGCACATTCTCACCGAAACGTGGGTTATTCCTCCACGTTGGTTTTTATTGTTTGAACCGCAAGAGCGCAAACGCGGCCAAGATGCCTATGGATTATTTACCATCGCACGCACAACAATTGCGCACGCAAAAGAGCGCGCACAATCGGCACACGAAACCGTAGTTAGCGCCTTTGGTGAAGGTCCGGTCGAACAAGATTTAGAGAATTTGCTCGCTTGGCTTGAAATGTTTCACCCAAAATCTTTCGTCGAACTCGATTACGGCGGCCTTGCTACGTATTTAGATAAATCACTTCGTGACAATGGCGAAGAGGGACTTTCAGACGATACTTCTATTGAAGATGTACTGCATTCCTTATCTGGCCTTGCTGCCGCTAATGGGATGATTGCCGGTCAAGGTTACGAGCGCTTGATGTCGCGTTGGCGTCATGTTCAAGCGCTGGAATCGGCAAATTAAAGGGATTTTAACTATTGCTTTACGCTCCTGAAATCGCAATACTTCACCACAATACGCAGCAATTTGGACACGATGTATTAAGGGGCAAAGCTTTGACCACGAATCGCCCCCCTGCTCCCGAGGTGCTTTTAACGCCTAAAGAGGTCGCCCAACGTTTTCATGTAAATCCTAAGACCGTCACTCGCTGGGCTAAGGCGGGCAAGCTGACTGCGATCCGTACGCTCGGTGGTCACCGCCGATATCGCGAATCAGAAGTTTTAGAGCGTTTGCGCGAGTATAAAGAGAGTACGAACTAAAGATAGGATTGGCTCATGGCCGATGATAAGAAACCCGCAGATGATGCCCGCGCAAAGTTTTTAGAGGCGCTGGAGAAGAAGAAGCATAAGAACACATCTCTTCCCGGTGGCGGAACTGCATCTGGTCCAAAAGTTGGCGGTGCCCAAGCAGGCGGCGCACCCGCTCCACGTTTTCAACGTAAGTCAGGTCCTTCAGGCTCTGCTGGCTAAGTGTCCGATCAACTCTTAATTGAAATTCGAGTTCGTCCAAATTCTTCTCGCAATAAAGTTGGTGGAACTGTTGGCGAGCCACCACGGTTAGTTGTTGCAGTTCAAGCACCGGCCGTCGATGGCAAAGCAAATCAAGCGGTAATAAAAGAGTTAGCTAAAGCCTTTGATATACGCGCTCGCGATTTCACAATCGTCTTTGGCGAGCTAGGGCGCGACAAGAGATTACTAGTCAACGGAGATATTGCAGCCTTGAGAGAAAAATATGAAGAGTTACAGCAGACCGCGACGCTTCAACAAAGGCTCGATCTTTGAATCGCGGCCTCTAAAGTTTCTAAACATCTGCATCGAATCAATTGATCCACCTCGGCCCAGCAAAGTATCCCTAAAGTGCTCGCCGTTCTTACGTAGCAGGCCACCGTTTTCCTTAAACCAATCAACAGTATCGGCATCTAAAACCTCTGACCAGATATAGCCGTAATAGCCCGCCGAGTAACCCCCATCAAAGATATGTGAGAAGTAAGTCGAGCGATAACGCGTAGGAACTGGTGCAAAATCTAAACCGTAATCGGCAAGAGCTTTAGCTTCAAAAGCTTCGACATCATCAATCTTTTCGGCCTCTTCACTTGTCAATGAGTGCCACGCTAGATCTAGAACTGCGGCAGCCAAATAACTTGTCGTTGAAAAGCCTTCATTGAAAGTCGATGCCGCATTCAAACTATCTATCCACTCTTGTGGCATGGGCTCGCCGGTTTCATAATGGCGCGCATAGTTATTGAGCACTTCTGGCCACATAATCCACATCTCATTTACTTGCGATGGGAATTCAACAAAGTCACGTTGAACTGCAGTACCTGACACACGTGGATATTTAACTTGGGACAACATTCCATGGAGTGCATGGCCGAATTCGTGGAATAGAGTTGTTGTGAAATCAAGAGTTAATAACGCTGGTTGGCCAGCCGGTGGTTTAGGAATATTCAGGTTATTAACTACAACTGGAAGTTGATTGAGTAAGAAGTTCTGCTTAACCAGCGAATTCATCCACGCGCCACCGCGTTTTGAATCGCGAGTAAAGAAATCACCAATGAAAAGTGCAAGCGGAGTTCCATCTTCATTACTAACCTCAAATGCTCTGGCCTCCGGGTGGTAAGTAACTAAATCAGGGCGCTCTTTAAATGTGATTCCAAAGAGTTTGTTAGCTGCGAAAAAAACGCCCTCATGTAAGACACGCTCGAGTTCAAAGTATGGTTGCATTTTTGTGGTGTCGATGTTGTATTTTTCTAAGCGAACTTTCTCGGTGAAAAAGCCCCAATCCCAACTCTCAATTGCAACACCCGCTGATTTTTCAAGATCTGCAGCCTCTAACTTGGCATTTCGCAGCGCAGCGGGGGCAATCTTTTTGAGCATCGCATGGATATTGGCCGGATTTTTAGCCGTTTGTATCGATGTGATGTGCTCTGCGTGGGAGTTAACTCCAAATAACTGCGCGCGTTCTGCCCGTAGCTTTACCATCTCCAACAACGTAGCTTTGTTGTCGTTAGCGTTGCCCTGATTACCTTTTTGTAGCGAACGTTGCATGATGCGTTGGCGAAGTGTGCGGTTAGTAAGTGAATCCAATAAGGGGTTACCAGTGAAGTTCACTTGCGAAAGCAACCACTTTCCTTCAAGGCCGCGATCCCGAGCAGCTGTTGCAGCCGCGGTAATCTCGTTGGCCGTTAAACCATCGAGCTCCTCAACTGAATCGACAATCACTGCCAAATCATTCGTATCGGATAAGAGATTCTTGGAAAAAGTAGTTGCAAGTTTTGAGAGTGCGCCATTGAGTTCGGTCAATCGGGTCCGTTGAGCATCGGTTAAGTGGGCGCCAGCTTGAATGAGATCTTTGTAATAACGCTCTAATAGCCAACTGTCTTCACTATTCAAGTTAAGTAATTCGCGGGCATCGAATAGCGATTTTATGCGGGCAAAAAACTTAGGATTGAGCATGATGGCGTCGTGATGCGCTGAGAGTTTAGGCGCAATCTCTGCGCGCATTGCTTCGAGGGCATCATTGGTGTCACTTGATGTTCGATTAAAGAAGACCATTGAAACGCGTTCTAAAATCTTGCCACTCTTCTCGAGAGCAACGATTGTATTTTCAAAAGTTGCCTCCCCTGGAGAATCGAGGATTGCTTGAACCTCGGCTAACTGCCTTTCCATGCCAGCATAAAAAGCCGGCAAGTAATGCTCTTCTCGAATCTGTGAGAAAGGTGGGAGTTCAAATTCAAGAACGCTGCGATCGGCAAATGGGTTGTTAGTTAGCTCGGTCATAACCAGAGCCTACATATAAGTAATTATTAGTGCAGTACGCTTAACGTATGTCACTTACACGACGCGATGTTTTTAAGGCTGCAGCGGTTGTTAGTGCTGGTGTTTTAGAGCTAGGTCAGACTCCTTTGGCAGAAGCCGCGACAACAGATATTAGCCACGGCTCTCGCAGCGTTGCCAAAGTTGCGCTCACATTTCATGGCGCCGGGGCTCCAGATTTTGCAGATCCGTTACTTAAGCTGTTCAAAGCAAGTGGCATTAAAGTCTCTATCTTCGCCGTTGGAACGTGGCTAGTAGCCGATCCTGCAATCGCCTCACGAATTATCGCTGAAGGCCATGATCTTGGAAATCACACCATGACTCACACTCAGATGAAAACAATTTCGGCCAAGAAAGTTGACTCTGAAATCTCTAAATGTGCCGCCGAATTAACTAAACTTATTGGAAATCACGGTGCCTGGTTTCGCCCCTCAGGTACTCAGTTCTCAACTCCAATAATTCGTGCCGCAGCGATTAAATTCGGTTATGGGCCATGTATCTCATACGATGTTGATTCTAAAGATTATCTAAATCCAAGTAAGGCAAGTGTTATTAACAATGTCATGAACAATGTAAAAAACGGTTCGATTATTAGTATGCACCTTGGCCATAAAGTAACTTTGGATGCGATGCCAACATTGCTAGCAAAACTACACGCTAAAGGCCTTACGCCAGTGACCCTAACTGAACTTTTGAAGGCGTGATGAAGCGCTTAGCAGTTCTCGCGCTCGTACTTTCTTTCACGTTGCCGAATTCAGCTTTCGCTGCACCTTTAAGCGGAATGCCGCCAGTTTTAGATCCAAATAATATCTATGCCGCAAATGCAGCTAATAATTTAAGCGATGTTGTAAAGAACATGCCTGAGCGGGTTTATGTTCCCAATCTTCAATCTTCAAGCGTGACCGTGATAGATCCAAAGACCTACAAAATAGTAAAAACTATTAAAACACGCAGCGGGCCGCAGCACGTTGTGCCTTCATGGGACTTAAAGACCCTGTGGGTCAATGACAATAAGGGCAACTACTTAACGCCCATAAACCCGATGACTGTCACTGCAGGCAAAGATATTTATGTCCATGATCCTTATAACTTATATTTCACACCTAATGGCAAATATGCGATTGTCATGGCCGAAGCCGATAAAGAGATCGTATTTCGCGATCCACACACAATGGTAATTAAAAAAATAGTAAAAGTTCCTTGCAAAGGCGTCAATCACGCAGACTGGAGTGCCGACGGGAATTTCTTCGTGGCAACATGCGAATTCAGTGGAATGATTCTCAAAATTGATACAGCGAAGATGGCAATAATTGGTAAAGCTCTACTACCTCAGAAAAATGTCATGCCTCCAATGCCGCAAGATATAAAAATCTCTCCGGATGGAAAGACTTTCTACATTGCAGATATGGCATCCAATGGTGTTTGGATTATGCCGGCTGATCAGTTCGGAAAATTTACTTTCCTAAAAACCGGACATGGAACTCATGGTCTCTATGTAACTAGAGATGCCAAGACTCTTTTGATTACTAATCGCGAAGAGGGCTCGGTCTCAGTCTTACGCTTTAGCGATAATAAGTTAATCGCTAAGTGGTTGATCCCAGGTGGAGGAAGTCCCGATATGGGAAATATTTCTGCCGATGGAAAATTCTTTTGGGTCTCTGGTCGCTACAACAATGAGGTCTATGTTTTTAATATAGAAAAAGGAACATTCGTAACACGAATTAAAGTTGGTAAAGAGCCTCATGGTTTAACCATTTGGCCCCAACCAGGGCGTTATTCCTTAGGCCACACAGGGATTATGCGTTAATCCCCGACCCCTGATGTTTAGTGAGGGCGGCGGCGACGCTGACTTGAGTTAGGACGCGGGCGCTTATTGCCACCGCTGCGTACTGACTTTTCAACGATTGGCACGATGTATGGAACACCTGATGGCTCCTGTGCGCCAGTAATCTTCATAAGTTCAGTGCTCAATGGAGTTACACCAACAAACTTTGGAGTTACTCCTGCGCGAGATGTTAAACCACCGATGGATTTTTGCTGCTTGGTCGTTGCGATTGTTACAACAGTTCCGGCCTCACCTGCACGTGCAGTACGACCTGCACGGTGAAGATAATCCTTATGATCTGTTGGTGCATCAACGTGAACAACTAAAGAGATTCCATCAACGTGAATTCCGCGTGCAGCAACATCTGTTGCAACGAGAGCAGCGTTAGCTGACTCTTTGAATAATGCGAGTGTGCGAGTACGCACTGCTTGTGATTTTCCACCATGTAGAGCGCCAACTGCAACACCAGCGTGAGCGAGCTTGTCAGCTAAACGATCGGCACCACGCTGAGTCTTAACAAACATAATCGTCTTACCATTACGGGCAGCGATTTGATTTGTAATGTCATCTTTATCGCCTGGATTCATAACCAGAACGAAGTGCTCCATCGTTGAAACTGATGCACGGTCATTTTGTAGTGAGTGAGTCTTAGGGTTCTTCAAGTATTGACGAACTAATGAATCAACACCACGGTCAAGAGTTGCTGAGAACAACAGACGTTGTCCATCGAGCTTGGCTTGATCTAAAATCTCTTTAACAACCGGCAAGAAGCCCATGTCTGCCATTTGATCGGCCTCATCTAGAACCGTTATCTCTAACTGATCTAGTTGAACTTCGCCCTTATTAAGCAAGTCAATTAAACGGCCAGGAGTTGCAACCAAGATTGCTGTTCCGCGGCGCATTGCAGTGATCTGCTTTGCATATGACATTCCACCGGCAACAACAACTGATTCATGACCAATTGAGCGAGCTAGAGGCATTAAAACTTCATCGATCTGCTGGGCTAGTTCACGCGTAGGCGTAAGTACGAGCGCAAGTGGCTTATGTGGCTTAGCAACGCGGCCATTTAAGTTATTAAGTAGCGCTAAACCAAAGGCAAGCGTCTTACCTGAACCAGTCTGTCCGCGACCCAAAATATCGTGGCCGGCTAGTGCGTCTGGCAACGTTGCAATTTGGATTGGGAATGGATGCATGATTCCCTGCTTAGCAAGGGCGTTAACAAGCGGTGCTGCAATTCCTAAGTCGCTGAAAGTCGTTGTGATTTCAGTTAATGGAGTTGCATCAATCAAGTTTGCATCGGCTAAATTAGTTGAGATGTAATTATCATCTGCACCGAAATCGACAGCGGCATTGGTGTGAGTCTTTGATGAATGCTTGAAATCATCACGGGCATATGCCGGTGAATCATTGCGGCGATCGCGGACTGGGCGCTCTGCACGGAAGTTAGCTGCACGAGTATCAGGTGCTTCAGAACGCTTCTTCGGACGAGTTGGATCAAATTTTTCTACTTTACGCGGAATGAAATTAGGGCGACCATCATCGGTTCGCGAAAATTTAGCTACTGCAGCATCGCGGCGATTAGTTGGACGGGTATCTGATTTCTTATAATCGGTTTTCTTAAACTCTTTCTTTTCGTACTCAGGCTTTTTATTTTCAGGCTTGACGTACTCTTTTTTCTTGTATTCAGACTTCTTAAAATCTGGCTTCTTATCAACTGGACGCTTAGCGCGTTCAGTGCGCTCTGCAACAAACTTCTTTGCTCGGCTCTCTGGCTTTTGCGAAAGTTCAATACGGGCTTTGCGCTCTTCCGGTGCCTCAATTGGGCGTGGACGTGAAGCGGTCTTTTCTTGGAAGCGTTGTGCGCGAAGCTTTGAACGATCAGTTAAACGAACCTCTTTTTTAGAGACCGTTGCTGGATCGGCATCGGAATAGCGGCGAGTAGTTGCAGCCGCACGTGATTTAGGAAGTGCAGCGGCACCTTTGCGCGCATTCTTTTGCGCCGTTGTATGGCGGGCTTTTGGGTCAACTGCCTTAAATTCGGCAGCCTTCTTAGTGCGCTTAGGTTTTCCGACAGATGCTGCGCGACGGGCTTTTCCGGGCGCTGAAGTACGTGGCTGTAGAGACATAGAAATGCATACCAATCGAGACGACAAGCGCGTCTCGGGTGTGACTGGCGCTTATATGGGCCGTCAGGGTCGTGATAAGACTCGCAAGTAGCGCTGCATGTGCCGCGCTTAAGGGAAGTTCTTTGATGCGGTTGCATCAACGTCGGCAATTCTACCGTGGATTATTGCTTGTCTTTACCATCGGCTTCTTTAGCTAATTCCTCAAGATTTGGGCGCGGAATACGTGGAACATCGCCTTTTGAAAGACGGCGCCATAAATAAATTGATACGGCAGCAAAAAATGGCCACTCAAATGTGTAAACCCAAGCCCGCCAATTCCCACTTTGCGCGCGGCCGAATTCAAACCAACCTGCCCATAAACAAAAAGGAACCACTACAAATAATGAAATATTTAGAACTCTCTTTTGCTTGTCTGAAAGAGCTGGAGGCGGGGAATCGCTACTGACCCAAGCTGGGGCTTTAAACTCGTCGTTATTTTCCATTTTCCGCCGCAATTTCTGCATCCATGTCTTGTGATTTTTTCTCTTCAGACTTAATCCAATGATAAACCGCAAATGACATCCAAATAGCATCAATGATCATTGCCCCAGCCCACATAAATGAGCCGCCAATACGTTGATCATTAAGAGTGTACATATTGTCGTAAATTGAGCCAGGCGCAGTGTAAATAAAGAAGCCGGTCAGCGTTTCTGGCACCATCATAAGAAATAGAGCGATAACTGACATTGCTGGACTTATGCGGCGATTGGTTAAATTTCGATCCAGCAAATTAAAGTAAAAGAAATATGGAAGCAACAAATAAAGCGGCACTTCAACGTAAGTATGCGCCCAAGCGTTATCCATAATGAATTTATGTGGCACCGGCAGATGCACACCGATCATTAGCGCTGCATATGTAAACCAGCTGACCATGGGATGGGTTAAGGCTACGAAAATGCGATTAGTAGGACGAAAGCTCTGTGGAGTTCCAAGAACAAGGAGGGGGCCAGCGATCATCATCAACGTGATGTGCTGGAGCATATGGAGCGTGAAGTAATCCATTGCCCTGGCACCAATCGGGCTCACAATTACCGATAGCGCCATAAAGATTCCTGTGAAAAAGTAAAGCTTTTGTCGCAGGCTTACAGCCCCTTTGGGTTGACGTATATAGATGTATGTGAGCAATAGAAGAGGAATGAGTACCTCTGGGGATAACTCCCATGAGCTCCACACGCTGACGTCGTGATGATGCATATCCATAGTGGATGAAGGGTAGCCCTCAATGCAAGTAAAGGGCTTTGGAAATTACGCGCAAATACAGTTCACTTTTTCCTCATGAGAGTCTACCCTCGGGTGATTGGGCTCACTAAAGAATGGGCCTGTACTTCAGATACATGATTTCCCTAACGGGGAGGGGACCCAATGAATAAACGGATTTTGGCTGTGCTTGGAACTGTGATCCTTGGCGCTGGAGTTATTGCTGCCGTAGGAACATATGTTGCAAATGCAAAACCTGATTCACGTGTATTGGCGGCGACAGCTGCGGGCACGATGGATACACCACAAGGTAATTTGCCACACGCAACTTTAGCGCTCTCTGTTTACCCAGATAGTTTGGCTGGCACCCATGGCAAAAATGGTGGCCCACATCCTGGCTATGTTACATACGGTCCCGTTACAAATTATGAAGTTCCCGCGCATTCAGTCATAACTGTGACGATAACGAATTACGACAGCGGCGGAAGCTTAAATAATGATTACTTCTCACATGTTCGCGGAACTATCGACGGCACAGCGACGCTTAATGGTGAGACTTTCTCGCATATTTCAAAGGATGCCGTCGGACATACATTTACGATTCACGGTTTAGCAGTTGGGCAAGATGAATTTTTCGTAAGCGTTCCAATGAAAGCTGTTGACGACGCAGATGTTCCTGACACTGGTTACACAACTAAACCGATGGTGACCACATTTACATTTATCACTGGCGGTCCAGGTGACTATGTCTGGAACTGCGAATATCCATGCGGAGACGGAACAATTGCAAACTTTGGACATGCCATGTCCACGATGGGCTATATGTCCGGCCACTTTACCGTGAAGGGATAACGCGCCATGTCAGATGTAATGACTCCAAAAACTCCACAATGGTGGAAAAAGCCTGATGTGAAGAAGACGGCAATTCTGTGGGTAATTTGTACCGCAGTGATCGGTTTTGTGGGCGTAGCTTTCCATGTTCGAAGCATGGTGCGCCCAGCTTCAGAGACGATGGCCAGCGTTATTAATTTAATGCGCATCTTCACGTGGGCTGCGGCGCCAGTCGCCGGTCTTGTCGCTGCGATGTGTATTACGGTTTTAACCTCCGAACGACACTATGGCGATAACCCACCCGCAGAGGCTGACCACGAGATTAGAAACTCTCCACGAACTGTCGCTGCCTGGGTCACTATTTCAGGCATTCTCTGCCTGTTTGCTTTAGTCGTAGGCATGATTGTTCTGCAAAAAGATTCGCAGGCCGTACTCGATAAGAACGCTATTCAAGTCAACGTTACTGGTCAGCAATGGGTCTGGAACTTTGATTATGCAAATGGTGCTCGTAGCCAAGATCTCTATCTTCCAGTTAACAAACCCGTTGTATTTCATGTAACGAGTGTTGATGTAATGCACTCATTCTGGATTGTGCAAATGGGAATCAAAATTAATGCAAACCCAGGTTACATAACCGAGACTGCAGTAACTCCGGACAAGATAGGCGTCTTCGATATTCGTTGCGCCGAACTGTGCGGAATTTTGCACTCATATATGCAAACGAAAGTACATGTTGTAAGTCAGGCAGATTATGACGCATGGCTTGCAAGCCAGGCAGCTACGGAGGCGAAAGCATAATGACTACTTTAATTAACAAGCCGGTATCAGCTCCAGGCAAATCAATAATCGAAAGACTTAACCTCTTTACTGCCCTCGCCCTTGGCGCAATCAGTGCATTTGTTGTTTGGCGACTTGCTCTGCAATTCTTGCCACAAGATGTCGATGGAGTAAGAATCCTGACGCGCGAAGATAAAATTACTTTGCTATCAATGATTGCCTGGTTTGTTGGTTTCATGGCTGGAATTGGTGCTCTCGTTGGCCCATTCCGTTGGCTTATGGGTAAAGATTTATCGCATGATGAAAATATGTTCCTTGCTGGAAAAGATATGGGAGCTAAGCGCTATTTCCGCTACACCACTGACCACAAAGTTGTTGGAATTCAATACCTAGTTATTACTACACTGATTTTCTTCCTCGGTGGATCGATGGCAATGCTTATCCGCACCAACTTGGGTCATGCCGGTGGTGGATGGTTACATCCTCAGGCTTATAACTCAATCGTTGGAACACATGGAATTTTAATGATCGTTGGAACAATCATTATGATCACTGGACCTTTCGGTAACTTCATCATGCCAATCATGATTGGTGCACGAGATATGGCGTTCCCTCGCTTAAATGCACTTAGTTTTTGGCTCATCGTTGCCGCTGCAGTCCCGCTGATTTGGGGACAATTTATCGGTGGAATTTCAACTGGTTGGGTGGCTTACAACCCGCTAGCTAGCCAAGCTCCATTGGGTATGGATGGCTACATCATGTTTATCTGTATCTTTGCAATTTCAACGATGGTTGCAGGTGCAAATATCACCACAACCGTTGTTCGCATGCGCGCAAAGGGCATGACATGGAACCGCACACCGATCTTTATTTACGGAACTGTGGCATCGGTAGCACTTGCCTTGCCAGCGTTTCCGGTTTTCTTCCTATCTCAGATCCTGTCGGCATTTGATCGTGCCCTCGGAACGACTTTTTACAATACAGCTGGCGGCGGAAGCGGTTGGCTATATGAAAACTTGTTCTGGATTATGGGTCACCCTGAAGTTTATGTAATTCTTATTCCATCGGTTGCGGCGTTAATGGAGATGGCACCTGTATTTACACGGCGCCCACTCTTTAGTTTCAATGTTGCAGTCATGGGAATTGCCGGCATATCAGGCTTGTCAGCTCTCGTATGGGCACACCATATGTACATGGCAGGTTGGGCACCACTACTAAACGCACCATTCATGATCACAACTGAGCTAATTTCCATTCCAACTGGAATGTTGTTCTTGGTTTTGGTTGGAACTCTATGGCGCGGACGCTTATGGATGACGATGCCGTTGATGTCAATATTTGCGTTGCTATGGAACTTCATGATTGGCGGAGTCACTGGAATTTATCTTTCAGACGTTCCTGCCGATGCTTTCTTGCATGGTTCTATGTATGTAACTGCCCACTTCCACTACACATTGATGGGTGCAGGTTTAACTGGCGCTCTAGCTTCACTCGTGTACTGGTTCCCTAAGATGACCGGAAGAATGTTCGATAAGAAACTGAGTTGGATCTCCTTCTGGATGGTTCAAATCGGTTTCAACGTTGCATTTATTGGAATGTTCATGGTCGGCCTAGCTGGTCAGCCACGTCGCGTCGAGGCGTATGCGCCAACATTTAATACTGGCAACTTAGTAACCACTATCGGTGCTTACACAATTATGGCGGGCATGTTGGTTCTTCTTCATGGCGTTATCTCGTCTTGGCGTAATGGAGTAATTGCTCCAATGAATCCTTGGCAAGCTAAGACTTTGGAATGGACGGTTCCATTTCCAATTCCTCTAGAGAACTTCGACGTACTTCCAACAGTTTCATCTGATCCTTACGGTTACGGAAAGGCAAAGTCATGAGCGTCGAGACACATGCACATCACGAACATCCAGATGTAGTCGGAAGTCGCAATCGTCTTGGAGTAATCCTTCTCCTCGTTGCTGATATCGCTTTCGCGCTAAGTATGGTCTTTGTGTACTTCTACTTACGCGGACAGAATGTAAACGATATGTGGCTACCAGCGGCAACGGCAGATCACCCGGCAATTAAGCCTCTGTCGGCAGCGCCTGGTTGGACAGTCACGGCAATTGCAGCCTTTGGAATGCTCTCACATTTCTATGCCCTTCAAGGTGCACGAGCTAAGAATCAAACTCAGTTAAAACTTGGTTCACTTGTTGCATTCGTAGCATCATTGGTTGCAATTGTTTACCAATTCAACACAATTTCAAGCGCACCATTTACTTTCTCAGATGGCGCATATGTTTCTTGTTTCTATATGTTCGCAATTTTGAACTTTGTACACATTCTGCTCACGGTCTTTATCTCCCTCGGAAATTGGAATCGCGCGCGCTTGGGAGTATATGTTTCAGACCACTGGCATGTAGATATTGTGCGCGTTTGGTGGGTTTGGATGGTTGTGTCATCATTACTTGGTGCCTTTGCCCTCAGTTATCCATAAAAAAAGCTCTAACTGGATCAGCCTCTACATCGCCTTAGGCGTTGTTTGGGGCTGTTCCTTTATCTTCATTAAGTTGGGTCTTGAGTTCTTAACACCAATTGGTGTCGCCTTTGGGCGGGTTTCCATGGGTGCGCTTACTCTTGTTTTTTGGGCCAGGTTTAAGAAGATTGAGCTACCAACAGATAAAAAAGTATGGCTACACCTCTGGGTAGTCTCTCTGCTACTAAATGTTATTCCGGGAGTTCTATTTGCTTTTGCTGAAACAAAAGTCACATCGATTTTAGCTGGAATCATTAATGCAGTTACGCCGCTAATGACCCTGCTTGCAATCATGGTGGCCTTTCGTGAAGAGAAGCCAAAGAGTTTTCAAGTGATCGGATTAATGCTCGGCTTCGTCGGAGTGCTAACAGTTCTCAGTGTCTGGCAAGGGTTAGGTGAGAATCCATTGAGCGCAGTACTCGCGCTTTTGTTGGCCGTTACATGTTATGGATTTTCATTTCCATATTCGCGTAAATTTGTTTTGCCGAGAAAACTAAAGCCTGAAGCAATGGCAGCGGTACAGGTCTCAACGGGTGCAATAACTTTGTTGCCTTTCTACTTGATGGATGGAATAGCTAAAGACGAGTACCGTCCTGGCCCAGTGCTCGCCATGATTGCATTAGGCGTCTTTGGAAGTGGTTTTGCCTACATATGGAACTTTAAAATTATGGAGGCTGTCGGAAGTGCAATCGCCAGCACGGTTACGTATGTAACACCAGTAGTTGCCGTGATTGTTGGAATCATTTTCCTCGGTGAAAAAGTCGCTTGGTATGAGCCTGTCGGTGCGGCAATCGTTCTACTTGGTGCGGCTATTGGACAGCAACGAATAAAACTTTTTAATCGATCGTAAAGCCAGCTTTGATTGGGCCAAGGTCAATGCCTGCGGCCGTGTGGTCACTTTCTTCACCGCGTGAGAGCTGTGCGGCATGAGCTTTATTGTGCCAACGCTCTTCGATCTTGCCATATTTCCATAGCAGCAGTGCCACAGTCCAAACCACCGCAAATGCACCAACAATGAAGTATCCGGCACTATTTAAATTAAAAGCTAGAGCGTAATCCCAGAAACCACCAGTGAGGTTTAGCTGTCGCGCAAATACTTGTAACAGTTCAAGCCCACCAACAAATAAAGCAACCGAGACCGATAGGCCAGTAATAATTATGTTGTAATAAACTTTTCGCACGGGCTTTGAAAAAGCCCAACCATATGCGAAGTTCATGAACGAGCCATCGATAGTGTCTAGCAAACTCATTCCACCTGCGAAGAACAGCGGTAGAGAGATTATTGCCCACCACGGTAAACCAGCGATAACCGAGGAGCCAGCAAGGACTAGTAATCCAATTTCAGTTGCAGTATCAAAACCTAAACCAAATAAAATACCTAGAGGATACATTTTCCAAGAAGCATCGATGCGGCGAGCAATTGGACCAAAGAAACGCATCAGTAATCCACGCGAGTTGAGATGCTTTTCCAACTCTTCTTCATTGTAAGTTCCCTTGCGCATCTGAATGAAGACTTTGACGATCGATAGCAAAATAACTAAATTCAATATCGCGATTAACATTAAGAAAGTTCCGCTTATGGTCGTGCCAATCAAACCTGTGTAGTGGTGCAAACTTGAATTGTTGTCGTTGAGTTGCGAGCCGAGAGCTTTGATTCCAAAATTTAGAAGTATCGCCAGTACGAAAACGACCGATGAGTGACCGAGAGAAAAGAAGAAGCCAACGGCTAGGGGACGCTTTCCCTCAGACATTAACTTTCTCGTCGTATTATCGATTGCACTGATGTGATCGGCATCGAAGGCATGGCGCATTCCCAGCGTGTAGGCAAGGGCGGCGGTGCCCCAACCAAAGAGGGAGCCATCGCTGAGTTTGTAGTTGCCACTGGTGGCCTTCCACATCAAAAGGGCTCCTGAGACGTGGAGAAAGAGGATAAACCCGAACATTGCCCCCATACGGCGCCATTCAGCGGGCTCAAGGCGCGCACTGAGCGGCAGGGCGGGCTTAACCACAACGTTCATACCGCCCCTTTCTACATGCAAACGATTTGCATGTAGAAAGCGTAAGGCAGAGCCAAGGGCCTGTCTATTTGAAATCCTTAGAACCGCCTGCGATTGGTCATTGCTGGGGTGTTAACCCGCTTCAGATTGAAGAAAAAGTTCGCTTTGTCAGGATTACTAATCCGTCCCCTTCAAAAGCTTTAACGTATAGAGTCGCGTAAAGAGTTTGCACAGGAGAGGTGGACTGCGTGAGCGAAGATGATGACATGGAAGAAATCATCACAGAGGAGATGCTCTGGGATCGAATTCCTGAGGTCGATGGCGAAGAGCGTGCCAGTACTTATTACGAACTCAGCGCCAGAATCTATGCCCGCGGACAGTATGACGAAGCTCTAGCACTTGCTGAAACTGCACGAGATATTTACTCAACGTTAGGCGCAAGTGCGCCAAGTGAAGGTTTGGCTCAAGCCTATTCAGCTATTGGTTACAACCTCAATCAGTTAAAACGCATGGATGAAGCGGCCAGTGCGATGAGTAAAGCCGTTGAAATTTTGCGTGAGAATAAATCCCCCATCGCCCTTGAACTCGCCTGCACATTAGGGGAGTGGTGGTACACCTCGAAACAATATGACAAAGTTGTATTAACAATGGGCGAATGCGCCCAAGAGCATTTAGTAGATGGCAATGAAATCGGTGCAGCAAATGATCTGCACTTGATTGGTTGTGCCGAGCGCGAGTTAAAGCACTATGAAAAAGCTATCGATGCCTTTAAAGAGGCACGTGTTTTATTTAAGCGCAATAAAGAGGTTATTCATGTAGCACGGTGCGACCAGAAGATGGCTTCCTGCCTTATTGAATTAAATGAAGGCGAACTCGCCCTTGAAACTGCACGAAAAGCTATCGATGTCTTTGAAACTGGCCACGATCACCGACGCGAAACCTTCGCGCTCTTTGAGTTAGGCAAAGCTCAAATTTTGCTTGAGAAATTCGATGATGGTTTAGCAACTCTTGAGCAAGTCTTATCTGTAGTGAGTGAAGATGAACCTAAGGATTTCGAATTCATTATCGACGTTGAGTCGCGCATTGCAAAGATTATTCGCATGCAGGGGCGAATTGAAGAGGCCGATGAGATTGAGCGTCGCTTGAAGTCGGTACAAGAGGCGCTAGAGGACGAGCCGCAAGTTTGATTTCTCGCTTAAAAAACCTGCCAGAGATACGTATAACCATGGTTTGTCTGGGCAATATCTGTCGTTCACCCATGGCGGCGGCAGTTCTTGCTAACCGCACTGCTGACTGGAGTTCACCCACAATAATTGTTGATAGCTCCGGAACCGGGGCTTGGCACGTTGGTCAAGGCGCACATCCAACATCTCAACGAGTTTGGGAAAATGCTGGCTATACATACTCACATTCAGCGCGGCAGTTTCAAGCAAGTGATTTCTATACAACGGATCTGATTTTAGTCATGGATTCTAATAATTTCGTCAAGGTAAGTAATTTGGCCGAGAATCAAGCTTCTCGCGAGAAAATATTCTACTTACGTAGCTTTGACAAATCACTCTCGTCAATCGATCCAAAATCCGAACGGTTTGTAGAGTTAGAAGTACCAGATCCGTACAACCAAACGATCGAAGCCTATGAAGAAACCCTGATTATGATTGAGCGCGCAATAGATGGTTTATTGCAAGATTTACTTGGGTAGATGTTGCAACGCCCAGTGGTACATCGCAATTGCACCTGCAGCTGATGCATTCATCGAACGCGTAGATCCATACTGATTTATCTCGTACAAAACTTCGCAGACAGCAATGCCTTCATCCGACATTCCCGCTCCTTCTTGACCAAATAAGAGCACGCAACTCTCTGGCAGCTGCGCACCTTCTAACTGTTTAGAGCCGGGAACGTTATCAATTCCAATGATGGGTAGATTATTTTCTTTACACCACACCGCAAAATCTTCAACGGTTGGATGGTGATGAACGGTTAAATATCTATCGGTCACCATCGCACCGCGTTTGTTCCAGTCTCGTTTTCCGACGATATGAACCCCGGCGACATTAAAGGCGTTAGCTGTACGCACAACCGAGCCGATATTGAGGTCATGCTGCCAATTTTCGATGGCAATCTGCAGTTTGTGTCGCTTGGTATCCAAATCGGCAACAATCGCCTCAACGCTCCAATAACGGTAATGGTCTAAGACATTTCGTCGATCACCATTCAGCAATAACTCAGGATCAAATTGATTGCCCTCTGGCCAAGGTTTCTCATGCGGGCCAACGCCAATTACCGGGAAAAATTCACCCGAACCTATAGTGGCTGGAGTTGTTGGCGATGACATGTATGCACTCTAAACTGTATGCATGACCACTATCAATACGGCACTTCTCATCATTCATATTCTCTGCGTACTTGCAATTCTGGCGTTATTGCTGCTCCAGTGGAATAAGAATCCACGCAAACTAAATCCAGGAATCTTGCATGCAGGTATGACGGCTCTTATTGCCGGTCTTGCAATGGTTGGAATGTATTCGAGCGTTCACCCCAATGAAATTCTCAA
>SESB01000332.1_pt1 | contig 34858 bp, 35 predicted proteins | sample 3171441 | NCBI WGS metagenome assembly SESB01 (sample SAMN06051867, study PRJNA518727) | freshwater metagenome | biome: subpolar coniferous forest; feature: holomictic lake; material: water; isolation source: holomictic Lake 227, 6 m depth | place: Canada: near Kenora, Ontario | collected... | reverse complement strand
TCAATTGCTTTTAATGCAATTATTTTCTTTTCTGGTAGGGAATAAATAGGGATCTCCTCAAGTGTGAAATGAAAGGATTTAGACAAGGCGCCACCATGTACCTTGATTAATTTCCCCTCTTCAGCTAATTCCTGTAAATCTCTTCTGATGGTATCTTCAGACACATCTAAATGCACACTCAGATCCGAAGACAATACTTTGTTATGAATATTGATTTGTTGTATAATAAAAGCCTGACGTTCTTTCTTTAGCATCATTAAATTTAATAGAAAATAGAAATCGAAATACAAAATTTATAATTTGAGGGGATTTAATTGTAGACTGCTAACTAAACTGTTAATTTCGCTTGCATGATTTCGCCCAATACCATACAACAGATCACCAATCATATCGATATCCTCGATGTAGTGGGCGAGTTTGTAAAATTGAAAAAAAGAGGCACCAATTATCTGGGGCTTTGTCCTTTTCACAATGAAAAAAGTCCGTCTTTTACGGTTTCCCCTGCAAAAGAAATTTACAAATGTTTTGGATGTGGGAAAAGTGGAAATAGTATCGGCTTCATCATGGAGCATGAGAAATATAGTTATGTTGAAGCATTAAGATGGTTAGCTGCCAGATATAATATTGAAATTGAAGAGACGGAATCTACTGTTGAACAAAAACTACTCAATCAAACCGCGGATAGTTTATTTGCTATCAATCATTTTGCACAGAAGTTTTTTTCAACACAATTAACAGAAACAGAAGAAGGAAAAAATGTAGCCCTCTCCTATTTACAAGAAAGAGGTTTTAGAGAACCGATTATTCAAAAATTTCAGATTGGATACAGTCCGGATATTAAAGATGCACTTACTAAAGCATTATTAGAAAACCAATTCAATTCTGAAATACTTCCTAAAACAGGATTGGTTGCAATTCGCAGTAACAATGAATTAGCAGATAATTATAGAGGCCGTATTATTTTTCCTATTCATAATAATTCAGGAAAAGTAATTGGCTTTGGAGCCAGGGTTATAGGTAAAGCCGACCGTGCTCCAAAATATATCAATACTCCAGAAAATGAGATCTACTCAAAAAGTAAAATTTTGTATGGATCTTATTTTGCAAGACAGGCAATTGATAAAGCAAATGAATGCTTATTAGTAGAGGGTTATACTGATGTAGTAAGTCTGCATCAAGCTGGAATTGAAAATGTAGTTGCAAGTGGTGGTACTTCTTTAACTACGGATCAATTAAGACTTGTAAAAAAATATACTTCTAATCTTACTATTATATATGATGGCGATAGTGCTGGTATAAAAGCTGCATTGAGGGGATTGGACATGGCACTTGAAGAAGGGCTGAACGTGAAGCTGGTATTGATTCCTGACAAAGAGGACCCAGATAGTTATGTAAATAAAGTAGGGGTTACTGCATTCAATGAATTCATTGCACTTAATAAAAAAGATTTTATTCTTTTTCAATTAGAAGTGATGCTGAAAGAAGCTGGGAATGATGTTTCTAAAAAAAGTGCCGTAGTTAATCAGGTTGCAGAGACCATCAGTAAATTAAATAAAGCAGAGGACTTTACTAAACAACATGATTATATTCGACAATCTGCACAGCTGCTTAAAATTGATGAAACTGGGCTTACAAATCTTGTCAATAAATTAAAAAGAGACAAGGTTGTTAAGGAAGAAAAAAAACAGGCCTCAGATAATCTTCTAGAAGAACAAAAATCGGCCGCAGCTCAACCTGAGGACGTATTAGATGATTCGCAATTATTGTTTAATAAAGATGAAGCTCACGAAAAAAATGTGCTAAGAGCTTTATTGGAATATGGATTGCTTCAATGGGATGAACAAACAACAATGGCAGAATATATTTTTCAAGAACTGGATCAATTTCATTTTGAAAATCCACAATTGGAAGCATTATTTGAAACTTACAAAAAGATGTTTGTAGATGGTTTGCAACCAAGTACAAAAACGATGTTGTATCATGCCAATGAGTCGATCAGAAATTTAGTAATTCAGCTGAGTATGCATGCACATGAATTAAGCACAAAGTGGGATACAAAAATGGAAGGCATGTTTATTTTAAACAGAGATATTAGCCGACAGGATGTTCAAATGAGTGTCAATTATTATAAGCTTCGTAAACTCAAAAAAATGTTTGAGGAAAATCAGCGCGATATGGAAAACGCTCCAGTAGAAGAACAGATGCGTTTAATTGAATTACACCAGCATTTAAAATCTATAGAAAGAGAAATTACGAAACAATTGGGGACGGTTATTATTAAGTAAAAATTCAAAATTAAAAAGTCAAAAATAAAAAGTAAAAAAAAAGCTTCCTTGTATCGTAAAGCTTTATCTCTAATATTAAAACCAAAGCCTCTGAATTATCAGAGGCTTTATTATTTTTGAATTTTGACTTTTGAATTTTGACTTTTGAATTTACTTCTCAGTCGGGTTCTTCTTTCCAGCAAGTAATTTCTCCAAAGCAGTTTCTAGTCTGCGTTTGCGCGTATCTTCTTTTTTTGCTGCTTCAATCCAACTCACATATTCTTTCTGATTACTAAAAGAAAGAGAAGTAAAGAATTGTTGCGCCTCTTTATGTTTTAAAAACATACTTCCCAATTCAGCGGGAGGAACTACTAAACGCTTTTCAAAATCAACACCATTCATTTCTGAAGTCTTGATTTCAGAAAAACTGCGGTCGCGATTTGGAATCTGGTCTAATTTCTTAAAACGGATAGCACTCCAAACATTATCGACTGCAACCTGACGAACAGATTCATATTCGAGTTTTGTGAGCATTTCCCAACTACAATCGCGATTAAGATCACTTACGATCTTACTAGTTGCTTTTGGATAAGCGACCCAAAGCTTACTGTCTTCCCGTAATGCAGGCAACACTTCACGAAGAATTTGATTTAATTGCTGCTGACTTAAAGCAAAAATTAAAGCAAAATCAACTTTCTTACTCTTCAACAAAGGGGTTACGTTTTTAGCGTATGTCAACTTTGCAAATTGCTTTTCAATAGAAGATGGAATTCCCTGAATCAACAGGTTTTTCTCGTCTTTTAACTGTAACTTCTCAAATACATTTTGATTGGACATGCCTAAAAAGAAGTTTAGGTGATCAATAAGGACGGCGAAGTTACGAAATATTCAGCCGAAATCCTACACATAAAAGCCTTATAATTTAAAATACAAGGAAAAAAGGAAGGCTAATTGCATTGATACGACTATCGAATTATATTTTTTAATAATACATCTGTACAAATAAAAAATAAATGAAATACTTAGAATGGAACGATAATTACTTAAATAAGGGTCTCGACAAGTAACCTTAATCTTTCAGCTTTTGTCTACGGCGATCTCTGCTTTTGAAGATCGGGACCTTACTTTCAGTGCCTTTTAAGATGCGTCCAATATTCTTTTGGTGGGTCAGTACTACCATTAATGCTACCAGAACAGCAAATATGCGATAGAGGGTTTCTTTTTCATTGAATATGAATAAAATGAAAACCATAAAGGATACGCCGGCCAAAATTGAACTGAGAGAAACAAATCGAGTCAGATAAAGCACCATCAGGAATACGCCAATACAACAAATGGCAACAACTGGTTGTATTGCTACAGCCATACCCAATAGAGTAGCAACACCTTTACCACCTTTAAAGTTTGCCCATATTGGAAAAATATGCCCAATAACAGATGCAAGCCCCAAACCAATCATAAAGTTGGTACGGTCCCATTCATCAGTCAAGTAATAAGGTAAAAGAATATAGAGTGAAGTGGCAACTACTCCTTTGAACACATCAACCATCATTACAAAAGATCCCCATTTAGGACCCAACACTCTGAATGTATTGGTAGCACCTGCATTTCCGCTACCATAGTCACGTATGTCGATATTAAAAAACTTCCTACTTACCCAAATTGCAGTGGGTATAGAACCAATTAAGTAGGCCAGTACAATGAGCAGAATTTCGTTCATTGAAATTTGGGTTGAAGTTTTTTGAAGCTCAAATATAGGGAACTCTTGGTTAACAAATCCTTAATACAAACCAGTTAATATTTTATTTACCCTTAAATTGGCAAACAATCCATCCATTTCTAGTATTCGTTAGCTGATGTATCCAACCAACAGATTCACAGGCTTTTAGAATATCTGACTCATCTTCCACTAAAAGTCCACTTAGCAAAATAGTTCCCCCATTTTGTAATGCCAGGTCAAGAAAAGCAATATTTGCCAAAATGATATGCTTGTTAATATTTGCCAGAATGATATCGAACCGTTTTTCATTGGATGCCGTATCGGCTTTCGATATTTGTATTTTTTGACAATGATTAATTTCGATATTTTCTGATGCATTTTCGATACACCAATCATCATTATCGATAGCCAGAATTTGTTGGGCTCCTAATTTTTCTGCCAGGATTGCAAGAATTCCTGTGCCCGTACCAAAATCAAAAACTGTTTTATTTTCCCAAACTAAGTTGCGCATGGCTTGCATTACCAAATAAGTGGTTGCATGATGCCCTGTACCGAAACTCATTTTAGGAGTTATTATAATTTCATGTTCCACCTCTTTAAAGGATTCATGAAAAGAGGCTCTTATACCCACAAAATTTTCGACCTGTACTGGTTCGAAATTGGATTCCCATAATTCATTCCAGTTTTGTTTTTCAATTTCCAATTCCTGAAAACTAAGTTCACCTAATACTGATAACAACTGTATTTTGTTGTATTGATTGGAAGGAATAAATGCTTTCAAAGTATCAGGCATTTCTTCAAAGGCTTCGAATCCAATGGAAGCAAGTTGAGCAATCAAAGTTTCCTTCAACGCTTCATCTTTAGCTGCTATTTCAATCTGAATGGTTGAATCCTTCATATTTAGAAATGATTAAGAATGATCAGTGAGTATAAAAAAAATGCCCCCGAGTTTTTTTCGAGGGCATTTAAAATATTGATTAGGCATTTTCTGATTGACCTTGTCTGCCCTCTTCTCTCGGACTAGATTCTGGTCTTGGCATTAATGCTTTTCGGCTTAATTTGAACTTACCCGTTTTAGGATCTAACCCAACAAGTTTTACTTTAACCATATCGCCTTCGTTAAAGAGGCCATCCATGGTTTCAAGACGCTTCCAGCTAATTTCGCTGATATGCAACAAACCTTGTTTACCAGGCATGAACTCAACAAATGCGCCAAACTCTTTGATACCTTTTACTGGACCTTCATATACATCTCCAATTTGAGGAACTGCAGTAATACCACGAACCCATGTTACTGCTTTATCAACAGCTGATTTATTCGCAGAGAAGATACTTACTTCGCCAGTATTTCCTACTTCTTCAATATTGATTGTTGTACCGGTTTCGCGTTGAATTTCTTGAATTACTTTACCACCTGGTCCGATTACAGCACCGATAAATTCTTTATCGATAATTAATTTAACCATTCTAGGAGCATGAGATTTAACATCAGCTCTGGCTGCTGGCATACATTCGTACATCGCATCCAAAATATGTAAACGGCCTTTACGTGCTTGTTCTAATGCTTCCATCATTACAGCCATGCTCAAACCATCCACTTTAATATCCATCTGTACTCCACAAATACCATCACGAGTACCAGTAACTTTAAAATCCATATCACCTAAATGATCTTCATCACCTAAGATATCGGTAAGGATTGCATATTTTCCATCGGCTCTGGTAATTAATCCCATTGCCACACCACTAACGTGTTTTGGAATCGGCACACCTGCATCCATCAATGCTAAAGATCCAGCACAAACAGTAGCCATTGAAGAAGAACCATTACTTTCTAAAATATCACTCACCACTCTAACAGTGTAAGGATATTCGTTACCTGGCATCATTTGCTTTAAACTTCTCATTGCCAAGTTACCATGACCAACTTCTCTTCTACCTACACCACGCATCATTTTCACTTCACCGGTTGAGAATGGAGGGAAATTATAATGCAAGAAGAAACTACTATAATCAGAACTAGCCGCAGTTTCGGCCAATAATTGATCCAACTTTGTACCGAAAGTAACGGTAGTTAAAGACTGCGTTTCACCTCTGGTAAATAATGCAGAACCGTGTGGTGCTGGCAGTGGTTCAACTTCCATCGCTAATGGACGAACCTGATCCAACTGACGACCATCCAAACGGATACGGTCTTCTAACATCATATCACGAACTACTTCCCATTTAAGGTCTTCGTAGTATTTTTTAGCTAATTTCTTTTCAAGATCAGTTACTTCTTCACCAAGGCTAGCAATCAACTCGTCTTTCAACAAAGCATATGCATCAGTGCGTTCGTGTTTAGCAGAACCTTTTTTCGAAATGTCGTACACTCTTTGCTTAGCAAAAGCGATTACTTTTTCGTTTACAGCCTCATCAGAAGCTGGTTTTTTATAATCACGCTTTCCAGTAACACCAACTAAAGCACGCAATTCTGCTTGTGCTTTAATCTGAATACGGATTGCATCATGAGCTAATTCTAGTGCTTTAATCAAGTCAGCTTCAGAACACTCTTTAGCTTCACCTTCCACCATCATCAAGTTCTTTTCTGTGGCAGCGATCAAGAATTCAAGATCAGAAGCAGCTAACTCAGAACGTGTTGGGTTTACGATGAACACACCGTTCAAACGTGCGATACGAACTTCGCTCAACATTTCTTTGATTGGAATATCTGATACAGCCAGTGCAGCTGAAGCAGCCAAACAAGCTAATGAATCAGGCATCACTTCTGCGTCACTTGAAATCAAACTCACCAATACCTGTACATCGCACAAATAGTCTTCAGGAAATAGTGGACGTAAGGCACGATCAATTAAGCGACTGGTTAATATTTCATAATCATTTAAACGAGCTTCTCTTTTGAAGAATGAGCCCGGAATACGACCTGCAGAAGCAAATTTTTCCTGATAATCAACACTCAATGGAAAAAAATCTTGTCCTTCTTTAGGATCTTTATTGGCAACTACAGTTGCCAGTATTACGCAGTTTCCCTGAGAAACGGTAACAGCTCCATCAGCCTGACGGGCCAATTTACCTGTTCCGATAGTAACCTCACGGCCACCACCCTGGTCAAACTTTACTGATTTCGGTTGTGATAACATGTTTTTTGTGTAGTAGGCTGCTAAATCGTTGGTAGAAACCGCTAAATCGTAGCCCTTGTGATTGGAAGAATCGGGTAAAATAAGGTACTGACACAAACAACTATTCCCAACTGTTTCAAAATTGTCAGTTGGGAATAGTTAAAAGTATCATGGAAAAATTATTTTCTCAGACCTAGTTTTTCGATTAACGCACGGTAACCTGTAAGGTTGTGCTTCTGCATATAGCTTAGCAAACGCTTACGCTGACCAACCATTTTCATCAAACCACGTTGGGTTGAAAAATCTTTCTTGTTGGCTTGTAAGTGCTTGGAAATCTGAACGATACGTTCAGTCAAAATAGCAACTTGTGCTTCAATTGAACCAGTGTTAGTGGCTTTTCCACCAAATTCAGCAAAAATACTTGCTCTCTTTTCTGTTGTTAAATAAGGCATCTCAAATTTTTTAAAAAGACTCCGGAAATTTACTTCTAATTTTTTATCGGCTGCAAAAGTAGTAATAAATCAACGAATAATCGAATTTTTACGCTTGATTTTTTAGCCATTTTACACAGTTGCTAAAATTAGGCGTTTCCTAGCAAACATAGATATTATAAATAATTAGTCAATTCGCAACAATAAATAAGTACATCTAATAGTTAGAGAGTATTATACAATATAATACATGTTTGGAGTAACTATCTTAGGTAACAATTCGGCATTACCTGCCTATGACCGTCACCCTACGGCACAGTTAGTTACTTTGAATGAACAGCTGTTTCTAATTGATTGTGGAGAAGGAACTCAAATGCAAATTTCCCGTTACAGAATAAGGCATAGCAAAATCGGTCATATTTTCATCTCTCATTTACATGGCGATCATTATTTTGGATTAATCGGACTCATAACAAGCATGGGTTTATTGGGTCGGGAACACCCTTTAAATCTATATGGCCCAGCTCAACTCATTGAGATCATAGAATTACAACTCAAGGTGGCTAATACTACACTGCCATTTTCGCTTTTGTTTCATCCTTTGGAAAAAGAAGGATTGATTTTAGATCATCCAAAATACAGTGTAGCCTGTTTTGAAACTAGACATCGAATTCCATGCTGGGGCTTTATGATTACAGAAAAAAGGAACCCCCGAAAAATCATACGTGAGAAAGTAATTGAATTTGGTGTGCCGGCTGCTTTTTATGATCAGTTAAAATTAGGTCTTGATTATATTAGCAAGACAGGAGAAACTATTTCAAATGAACTTGTAACCTCTGCCAACATTCCTGATTCCTCCTATGCTTATTGCGCAGATACAAAATATACAGAATCAATTGCTGAGAAAGTAATGAACGCAAATCTGCTGTATCATGAAACAACCTATCTAAAAGAACTGGAAGAAAGAGCCATCACTAGATTCCACTCTACCACTATTCAGGCAGCCAATTTTGCCATTAAAGCCAATGCAAAAAAATTATTGATAGGACATTTCAGCAGCAAATATGAAAAACTAGATGATTTTCTACAAGAAACTAAATCGGTATTCAACAATACAGATTTAGCAATTGAAGGCGTATCTTATCGCATTGATTAGAAATAATCTATTACTGATTAGTAATTTTCTGTTTATCAATAATCTTTCATCAACCAACGATAGGCATCTGGAAATTCGCTACGCCAGCTTTGTTCATTATGTTGCCCCAGGGGATTTACCGTTTTTCGAATTTGGATCCTATTCTTGAATTGCAATATTCCAATCATTTTTTCCATATCTCCAACCATACTAGAGCTTTCTTTACCACCTGCATAGAAATAAAATTTTGGCATATTAGCACTCTTGAAATTAGTTGCAGCATCAAATAGGGAAGGCGTAACTGAGAATGCCGGCGAAAACAATAAAGCCCCTCCAAAGACATTGGGATATTCAAATACGGCAAAAAGACTGATGTCAGCTCCCATGCTGCTTCCACCTACCAATGTATAGTCAGCCCCTTTCATCGTTCTGTATTTGCTATCGATATAAGGTTTTAATGTATTTGCCAAAAAGTCAACATAGGCTTTACCCTCCCCTTTTCCAAACTGTTGATGATCGTAAGGATTGTATTCTGTCATTCTTTTATCGCCACCATTATCAATCCCTATAATGATTGCCTCTTTACTTAATTGATTTTGCAAACTATCTAAACATTCGTCTACACCCCATTCACCAAATGCTGCAGTTTGTTCATTAAACAAGTTTTGACCATCATTCAAATAAACAACTGGATACGTTTTTCCAGATTGCGCATAGTTTTTGGGAAGGTAGACCCAAACCCTTCGGGTTCTACTTAGTTGTGGCATTTTAAATGCAGTATCCATGATCTTTACTTGCGGACTTGCAGTGTATCTTTTCGGTTTATCTGGATAATCGTCTTTCCAGCCAGCGATTTTTAGATCTAATGAAACATCTGCATTTACTTCTATGATTCGATCACTAATATCTCTACCGTCATTGGTTGTTTCCACTTTTTCAAATCCACCTCTTGTAAATTTAAATGCATAAACTCCGGCTGGCAAATCGTTGATCACAATTGATTTTCTTCCGTTTCCAAATACTTTTAATTTATACTTTTCATCCTTTGGGTTCCAATCATTGAAATTGCCTGACACATAGATATCATCCTGCACACGAGTTGCAACTGAGGAAACAACTAGTCGTACCGAAAACTGTGCATCAGCCCAATTAGCAGTGATTAAAATGGCTAGAAGCAGACCTATTTTTTTCATACTGTGAAATTACACACAAGACATAAAAAAAACCATTTGATTTTCACAAATGGTTCTTAAAATAATTCGAAATAGTATTAATCCAATATTTCTGCGTCTTTCGGATATTTTGATCTCACAAATTGGAAATTTGCATCCGGCAAATTTGCTGCCGTATTTAAATTGGTAAGTACAAATTCTATGGTGTTATTGCTTTTATCTAACACTTTAGCTTTTGTAATCATACTCTTTGACTTATCGATAAAAATATTCACTTTCAAAAAACTCTTTCTTTTATCAATAGGTGTTAACTCAATTTCATTCAACTTGCCTGCTGTAGAGACCAACTTGTAATTAAAATCTTTATCATAAAAATTAGATAACAAATTCTGTGGGCTCAAAGTTTGATTAGACTCTTCCAGAACAGACTTAGTAATGGTTTTGTTACCATCGAAATTATAGATATTGGTTCCGTCGCAAATGATCTCGTTCTTTCCTTGTTTCAATACGTATTTCTGACCCTTGATAGAAATCGTTCCGGATTTTACTCCATTGTCTTTCCCTTTGCTACTAACCGATTTAATGGTGAAATTCGCTGACACACCTTTAAAACTTTTCACCTTACTACTAACAGCATCCAACACTTTCTTGGCATTCGGATCATTCTGTGCGAAAATTAAATTGGTAAAAAGTAAAAGGGTAAAAATTGGCAAGTAGATTTTTTTCATACTAGAATTTAATGGATCAAATATACGAATACAATCATTTATACGCATATCAACATTCAATTATAAGACTTTGCTTCTCAGCTTAAGTTTAACAATGATAAAATTTAACTTAATGAATCGAGGTATTGCTCTAATTCCATTTCGGTTTTGAAACGCACTTCGCGTGCTTTACTGCCCTGATTGGGCCCCACTATTCCAGCTGCTTCTAATTGGTCCATGAGTCTGCCTGCTCTATTATAACCCAATTTCATCCTTCTTTGAATCAATGAAGTTGATCCTACACCACTTTGTACAATCAACCTCGCTGCATCTTCAAATAAAGCATCACGGTCATTGCTATCAAAATCTCTTCCTTCCAAATCTTTCTCGTCTATATATTCAGGTAATAAAAATGCTTGTGGATAGCCTTTTTGATTCCCAATAAAAGCACATACTTTTTCTACCTCGGGGGTATCCACAAAAGCACACTGCAATCTTGTAATCTCTCCATTATAACTAACCAGCATATCTCCCTTACCAATTAATTGCTCTGCACCGCCAGCATCTAAAATAGTACGACTATCAATTTTAGAAGACACTTTAAATGCCATTCGTGCCGGAAAATTAGCTTTAATAGTACCTGTGATAATGTTTACAGAAGGGCGTTGAGTTGCAATAATTAAGTGGATCCCAATAGCTCTAGCAAGTTGTGCCAAACGAGCAATAGGCATTTCAACTTCCTTTCCAGCCGTCATAATCAAATCGGCAAACTCATCTACTACAAGTACAATAAATGGAAGGTACTGATGTCCTTTTTCTGGATTTAATTTTCTTGCAGTAAACTTCTCATTATACTCTTTTATATTTCTGCAACCGGCTTCTTTTAAAAGGTCATAACGTGTATCCATCTCAATACAAAGGGCATTGAGTGTATGCACTACTTTTTTGGTATCCGTAATGATGGCTTCTTCTTCGCCCGGAAGTTTTGCAAGAAAATGTTTTTCAATCACTCGATATAAACTCAGCTCCACTTTCTTCGGATCAACCAACACAAATTTTAATTGAGATGGGTGTTTTTTATACAATAAAGAAACAAGAATAGTATTGATACCAACAGATTTACCTTGTCCTGTTGCTCCCGCCATTAATAAGTGTGGCATCGAAGCCAGATCCACAATAAAATTCTCATTATCGATTTTCTTACCGATTGCAATAGGTAATGAAAAGTGATTGTTTAAGAATTTATCCGATGCTAGTAAGGTTTTCATACTAACAACACTCTTGCGAACATTGGGCACTTCAATACCGATAGTACCCTTTCCTGGAATAGGTGCGATGATTCGAATTCCTAAAGCTGCCAAACTTAGAGCAATATCATCTTCCAGGTTTTTAATTCTACTGATTCTAACACCAGGTGCCGGAACAATTTCATATAATGTAACTGTTGGTCCAACCGTTGCTGCGATTCGCTGAATAGCGATATCGTAATTTTTTAAAGTTGCAATGATTTGGTTTTTATGAGTTTCTAACTCAGCAGGATCATGTACAATTTTTTCGCTTCCATGAGTTTCTAATAAGTCAAGTGTAGGATACTTATAATCTTTCAAATCGAGTGTGGCATCATAATTTGACTGAAGACTACCTGGAACTACTTTAGTTGGAATAATCTCTGTATCAGGTTCTGGAATTTCTTTGATTTCTAACTCTAAATCTGCGTCATCCGAAGTTTTAGGATTTGAAATATGAATTGGAATGGTATGTATAGGAATGATAGGTGGAGCAAGCGTTTCAGCTGTATCCTCCAGATTAGTTACAGACAAATCTTTTTCTTCTAAACCAAATTGATTCATTGGATTCAATTCCTCCGGAGCTTCCGTTGTATTGAAAACCATGCCTGCACCTTCATTCTTTAATTTATTAGAACTGCCAGGCTCAGCATGATCGTGAATAAACAATTTTGCTTCTGTATTATTTTCATCCCACTCTTTAAATACAGGAAGTTCATCATCTTCCGGAACTGCAAATGATGCAGCACCTGCCATATTTTCTTGGCTATTATTTTTATTAAACTCCGGGATTTTAAAAGTGGGATTAAAGCGCCATATGATATAAGAAAATACAGCCATCAGTAATAATGCGCCTGTTCCTAATTTTCCCATCCATTTTATGAACCATTCGTTTAGTAACTCACCAACAGCCCCACCCCAAGAAAATTCTGAATTGGGTGTTGCAAATGCAAAAGCCATACTCAATACTATCAATCCAACTAATACATATTTAATATTTCTGCTGATGCGATAAATTTTTTTATCGAAAAGCAAGTTGATGCCTAATACAAAAAAGAAAGTGCAGAAGAGATAAGATGCTAAACCAAAGCCTCTGAAAATAAGTAAGTGTGCAATATATGCGCCTAAAACACCAAGCAAATTAGTAACCCGAACATCAGTTGTTGCAAAAATCCGAACGCCAAACTGATGTACAATATCCTGGTCTTCTTGCCAGGTAAAAAGATAGGATGTGAAAGCAATAAACAAGAATATAGCTGTCAATAAACTAATAGCACCAGCAATCTTTCCAGTGCGTTCGTCTTTAACTACTTCAGTAACCGAAATATCTGTTTCCTTATCAGCATTCAGTACTTCGGGATCAGGAGGTGGCGGCGTTTTCTTTTTTAAGCTATTAGCCATACAAACAAATATAAGCTATGCCTTAAAGCAGATAGATAAAGCAGCAAGGGATGTGCAAAACTGATTCATAACGAAGTAGTTTTCCACTTTTACTGTTTCTTTTTGCTGCCAATTCCTAATAAAATCCAGCCTGTAATAAAAAACAGGCCTCCAAGGGGTGTTATAGGACCCACCCAACCAAATCCATCTGATCCAATTACCGCTTTATAAGTAAGCAAGTATAATGACCCACTAAAAAAAAGGATCCCCAATAAAAAGAACAGACCTGATTGTTGCACCATTTTATTTGGATGGGATTGATAGATCAAGGCAGAAAGTGCTAAAGCCAACACATGAAAAAACTGATATCTTATTGCCGTATCATAAATTGCCAGGGTATGTTCATCAACCAATGTCTTTAATGCGTGTGCTCCAAAAGCTCCCATGGCAACAGTTAATGCACCTAAAAAACATGCGATGCTCAGATAATTTTTATACATACTCTTTGATAATTTTTAAAAATTGCTTTTCATTAATTTCATCACCTGTAAGTTTAATTTTTGCTTGTTCATAAGAAGCCAATCTATCTAACCTTTTTTGAGTTAGAAATTCAAACAAAGCTGTATCAGACAAATTGCAAATTAGCGGGCGATGAGATTTTTCAGGAATAAGTCTTTCTACAAGCTGACTTATCGGAGAGTCTATAAAAATGGTCACCCCATTTTTATTCATCCAGTCCATATTATCATGATAGCAAGGTGTACCGCCGCCTGTTCCCAGAACAAATGATTTTTTATCTTTGAACCATTTTAGAATTTTAGATTCCTGTTTTCTAAAATATTCTTCCCCATCTTCTGCAAAAATTTCAGCAATGGTTTTCTCTTCGTTCGATTCAATTAAATAATCTAAATCATAGCCTCCCGTTTTTAGCTTTTTGGAAAGGAATTTGGTCCAATAAGATTTACCACTTCCCATCATTCCTACTAAAAATATCTTAGGTTTTATTTCATTATTCAAGTTCATTTCAAAAGGGCTTAATGAACAAATTATTTAAAAGCGTTTAAGCCAGTTACATCCATTCCGGTAATCAACAAATGAATATCATGTGTTCCTTCATAAGTAATTACACTTTCCAGATTCATCATATGACGCATAATGCTATACTCACCTGTAATTCCCATACCACCTAACATTTGTCTGGCATCCCGAGCAATATTGGTAGCTATTTCACAGCTATTTCTTTTTGCCATACTAATTTGTTGCGGTGTGGCACGACCATCGTTCATTAATACTCCTAATCGCCAAACCAATAACTGTCCTTTGGTGATTTCTGTAATCATTTCGGCCAATTTCTTTTGTTGCAATTGAAATCCGCCAATTGGACGATCAAATTGAATTCTTTCCTGACTATAACGAAGTGCAGTATCATAACAATCCATCGCTGCACCTAATGCACCCCAGGCAATTCCGTATCGCGCTTTTGACAAACAACCCAATGGACCTTTTAGCCCTTTAACATTGGGAAGTATATTTTCTTTTGGAACTTTTACATTATCAAATACTAATTCACCTGTTGCACTAGCACGTAAACTCCATTTGCCGTGGGTAGTGGGTGTACTAAATCCTTCCATTCCTCTTTCTACTATCACACCTGTAATTTCGCCTGCTTCATTCTTAGCCCAAACAACTGCCACTTGTGCAAAAGGAGCATTGCTGATCCACATTTTTGCACCATTTAATATTACATGATCTCCTGCATCTTTAATATTGGTTAGCATTCCAGATGGATTGCTACCATGATCAGGTTCTGTTAAACCAAAACATCCTAACCATTCTCCACTAGCTAATTTTGGTAAATATTTATTTCGTTGAGCTTCGTTACCATAGGCATAAATCGGGTACATCACCAAAGATCCTTGTACACTGGCCGTACTTCTAATTCCACTATCTCCTCTTTCTAATTCCTGCATCATCAAACCATAGCTGATATAATCTAATCCCCCACCGCCATATTGTTCAGGCACTGTAGGACCAAAGCAGCCCATATCACCCAATTGCTTTACCACCTGCACAGGAAATTCTGCCCGTTGCGCATAATCTTCAATGATGGGAGAAATTTCTTTTTTTACATAATTACGTACAGATTCTCTAATCAGTTTATGTTCTTCAGTTAAAAGCTCATCCAAAAAATAATAATCGGGTGATTGAAAAAGATCGGTTCTAGCAGCCATATTTATAAAATTGATATGTACATAATTACTGATTGCTCAGTTCAAAGTCTAGAACAAAATTAAAGGGATGAAATCAGTTGAACCGCTTTTGTTGTATTTTTATTTCGAACTCTTAAAAAATAATACTTGTCTACTAGCCTTTCCCCTCAACCAATTCAAAAAACGATTTGGTATCAGATCAGAACAAACCTTAGCTTTTACGTACTTATAGCCATCACTTTAGGAATTTTATTGGGTTATTTTTTCCCATCGCAAGCTGTTAAAATGGAAATGGTAGGTAAAAGATTCGTTGATCTTATTAAGCTTTTTATCATTCCAATAATTTTCCTCACCATCGTTTTGGGTATTAGCAGCATCGGGGATTTGAGAAAAGTGGGTAGAATTGGCATTAAATCATTGATCTATTTTGAAATTGTTACCACCCTTGCATTAGGAATTGGGATCTTGGTTGCACTTTGGCTGGAGCCAGGTAAAATTGATCGTACCGGCTTACCCATTCAGGATGCTTCAAAATTTACCAATCAAGCAGGAACCTCATTTAATTGGTTTCAATTTTTTCAAACGAATACTACATTACAAGTTTTAATTGTGGCCATCATTGCTGGTATCATTCTTAACTACTCAAAGCATCGTTTAAAAATTATTCATTTTTTAGGTACGATATCTCATTATGTTTTTACCGCATTAAAATGGGTGATGTATCTCGCTCCAATCGGGGCCTTTGGTGGAATGGCATTTACTATTGGGAAATTTGGTTTAAAAACATTGATCCCTTTAGCAAAATTGATGGGATGCGTTTATTTAACAATGTTCGTCTTCATCTTTTTAGTCTTAGGATCCATTATGCGTTATAGCAAACTAAGTATCTGGCAATATTTGAAAGATATTAAGGAAGAAATATTAATTGTATTAGGAACTTCATCTTCAGAAGCCGCATTGCCTAACATGATGCGAAAACTGGAAAAAATGGGATGCAGTAAATCAGTAGTTGGATTAGTTATTCCCACTGGATATTCATTCAACTTAGATGGCACTTCGATTTATCTTTCCATGGCTGCCATTTTTTTAGCGCAACTTTATAATGTTTCATTAAGCCCTAGTGAATTGGGAATGATGTTACTGATCTTAATGATTACTTCTAAGGGAGCTGCAGGAGTTACTGGCAGTGGTTTTATTGTGCTTGCATCAACACTCGCTGCATTACATCGCATACCTTTAGAAGGATTAGCATTCTTATTGGGAGTTGATAAGTTCATGAGTGAAGCAAGAGCTATTACCAACCTAATTGGAAATGGAGTGGCTACACTTGTGATTGCAAAAAGCGAAAAGGAATGGGTAAAACCATAAATAAAATTTGATCCATGTCATTTGAATTTAAAACCGATCCAGCATTTGCTATACAACAAGATAGAGATGATACTCTATCCCATATTAAATCATTGTTTCATTTCCCGCAGCACGAGGGAAAAGATGCGATTTATTTTTGTGGAAACTCATTAGGACTTCAACCAAAATCGGTAGATGCTGCTCTACAAGTTGAATTAATGTCTTGGAGAGAAAGGGCAGTTGGTGGCTACTTTGGGGGCCCGAATCCCTGGCTCAATTTTCATGAATTGCTGATTCCAAGTTTATCAAAATTGACAGGTGCCAGTAACTCAGAAATTACTGTTACAAATACACTCACTGTTAACTTACACTTCATGTTGCTGAGTTTTTATAAACCCAACAACACACGGTATAAAATATTAATGGAAGCTGGTGCATTCCCTTCCGACCAATATGCAATAGAAACACTCGTAAAACATTTTGGATTAGAGCCTGCAGATGTTATCATCGAAATTGCTCCAATTGCAGGAGAAAAAACATTGCATACAAAACATATTATCGAAACTATCGAGCAGCATGCATCTTCTATCGCATTAGTTTTAATGGGTGGCATGAATTATTATACGGGTCAATTTTTTGAACTCGAAAAAATAACAGCTGCAACACATCAGATTGGAGCAATCTGTGGTTTTGACCTTGCACATGTGGTAGGTAATATTCCCTTGCAATTACATCAATGGAATGTTGATTTTGCAGTATGGTGCAGTTATAAATACCTCAATGCCGGACCAGGCGCAGTAGGTGGAATTTATATTCATGAAAAGTGGTCAAGTAATACGGATACTCCTCGATTAGGGGGATGGTGGGGTAACGATGAAAAGACAAGATTTAAAATGGAGAAAGGGTTTCATGCAAAACCAGATGCAAGTGGCTGGAATATTAGCACAACCCCAGTTTTTAATATGATTGGGTTAAAAGCATCTTTAGAAATTTTTGATCAGGTAGGAATAGTCGATATTCGGAATAAAAGCATACGACTTACTGCTTATTTAGAATACTTACTAAACCAATTACCAAATCTTTCATTTGAAATAATAACCCCGGCTTCCTTCGAAGAAAGAGGTGCCCAACTTTCATTATATTTTAAGAAGAATGGACGAGCCATACACGATAAAATGATGGCTAGTGGTATTATCGTAGATTACAGAGAGCCCGGTGTTATAAGAGTTGCACCAGCGCCACTCTATTGCAGCTTTCAGGATGTTTATCAATTTTACTGTATCTTAAAGGAACATTTTTAAATCATTCCTAAATATGAGCACACATATCAACAGTTTCTTGTGTTTGGGTGATTCGTATACAATTGGAGAATCCGTTGCATTGCATCAAAGTTACCCATATCAAACATTGCAGTTATTAAGAAAAGCTGGACAGCATTTTCAAGCACCTGAAATTATAGCACAAACTGGATGGACGAGCTTTGAACTTGCAGACCATTTAATTAATTGGAAATTGAATGAAAGTTATGATTTTGTAAGTCTTTTGATAGGCGTAAATAATCAATATAGAGGTTTGCCGATAACAGATTTCGCAAACGATTTTGAATTTTTAATAAAGAAAGCCATCCATTTAGCATATAATAAATCAGAACAAGTAATTGTGCTTTCAATTCCCGACTGGACAGTTACACCGTTTGCTGCAACTCAGAAAAAAAAAGCTTCCGGAAAAGAAATAGAGGCCTATAATGAAATATGCAAAATGCTTTCTAGCAAATACCATACACATTATATTGATATAACTGAAGACACCCGTCTTGCAGGAAAAGACATGAGCTTATTAACAGATGACAAATTGCATTACACCGCAAAAGCCTATTCTCAGTGGGCCTCAAAGATTTTCAAGGTTATCAATAAGTAATAAAATAGTTGTAGATTATTTTAAATAACCAGACATTTCATTCCGATATCCTTCTGAAACTATCTTTGCTTGTTCTGCAAAGTCAGTTCCGGAACTAGCAAAAATAACGGCTCTACTTGCATTTACTAATAAACCGCAATCACTATTCATTCCATATTTTGAAACTTCTTCCAAACTCCCACCCTGAGCACCAACACCAGGTACTAATAAAAAGTGTTCTGGTATGATGGAACGAATATTTTCAAGATCGTTTGCACGGGTTGCCCCCACTACAAACATTAAATTTTCAGGAGTACCCCAGGATGCTACTTTTTCCAATACTTTTTCATATAATCTTTTTTCAGGAATACGCTGGGGATCTTTCTGTACAAAAAGTTGTTGAAAATCGTTTCCTCCTGCATTGGAAGTAAGGCCTAAAACAATACTCCATTTATTTTCATATTCCAAGAAAGGACGAACGCTATCTTCTCCCATATAAGGTGCAATAGTTACGGCATCAAATGGTAACACTTCAAAAAAAGTTTTAGCATATTGTGCAGAAGTATTTCCGATATCTCCTCTTTTAGCATCTGCTATTTTTAAATGTGTACCAGGTATATAATAAAGAGTTTTTTCCATACTCTCCCAGCCCTTCATTCCCTGTGATTCGTAAAAAGCTGTATTGATTTTGTAACTGACACAAAAATCTTTCGTAGCATCAATGATCGCTTTATTAAATTCAAATATAGGATCTGCAGCATCTAACAAATGCCTGGGAATTTTAGTAATATCTGTATCTAACCCTACGCAGAGATAGTTCTGCTTAGTTCTTATTTGATGTACTAATTGAGATCGATTCATGGCACAAAGGTAATAGGCAATAGGCTAAAAATAAAATCAGCCACCAAGTAACAATTCCTGATGGCTGATTTAAAACTATTCAAAAAGATTAATATGTATATACCTGATAGCCCCAAGCTGGTAAACTAAATGATTGCCCTGCTTTGATATTTGATTTTGCAGCAGTAAAAAGTTCAGTTGCATCACCAGTAATGGAAGCATCTGCAATGGTAATGATTTGAGGTTTGGCCGTAAAATTTAAAACCACTAATACTTTACTATTTTTTGCTGTTCGTGTATAAGCGTAAATAGCATTATCAGCACTTGAAACGAGTTTTTTGAAATCAGCATTTGCTGCTAATGCAGGAGTATTTGTATGCAAATTCAATAACTTTTTATAAAAAGGAGCCCTTGATAATTTTACAAATGGAATGGTATCTTTTTCAAAAAAAGGAATTGCTCGTAACAATGGTTCTTCCTGACTACTATAAATCAAAGGAACTGAACGTTTCATTGTTTGTGTAAGCACAGCAAATGGAGCATGCGATTCACCAGGCATTGTACCAAAGTCTGCCTTATTCCAACTATTTTCATCATGGTCACTTGTGAAATACATCCTTAAAGAATTGGAAGGAAAACTGCTATCATTTTTATTGACCACACTATCCAAAGCAAATGCAGGACGTTTGCCTGCAGCAATTAATTTCATCATAGAAAAGTCCGACCAAGTATAAGTAGCATCAAAACCTACGCGATGCATTCTACCCATATCGCCCTCTGCTAACATGAAAATATTTTTCTCTTTTTTCAATATGGGTATAGCTTTTAGCCAAAAAGAATCGGCCACTTCTGGGGCTACATCGCAACGGAAACCATCAATATCAGAAGTTCTTATCCAATATTGCATTGATGCCAACATGCTATCTACTAAAGCCGGATTTTTATAATTCAACTTTCTGGTATCTGTCCAATCAAATTGTGAAATTGCCTTTCCTGTGCTATCCTGTACATAAAAATCAGGGTGTGATTTCAACCAAGGATGATCTGCACCAGTATGATTGGGCACCCAATCAATTACTACTTTAAAACCCATTTCATGTGCTTTTTTCACCAATGCATTCCAATCGGCAAGCGTGCCATATTCGGGATTGATTTCTGTATAACTCGATACGGCATAATAACTACCAAGCGTACCTTTTCTATCCACCTTACTGATCGGATTGATAGGCATAAACCAAAGTGTACTTACACCCATATCTCTTAATCGATCAAGGTGTTTAGCAAAGGCATTGAATGTTCCTTCTGCAGTATACTGGCGAACATTTACTTCGTAAATATTGCTATTCATGATCCAGGCGGGATGACCATCCACAGTTGCTGTATCAATTTTTGCAACAGACTTATCAGAAGAATTAGAACAAGAGCTGATGGTTACAACCAACAGCACTGCAAAGAGCATTTTATTGAAAGACATAACAATCGTTTAGGGTATAAATTTATCGATTATTGTGTAAAAAGAACACATTATTTAAAAAATCTTACCAAAACTCATAAAAAAACCGGGCCATCTCATATCCCTATGAAATAACCCGGTTTAAAATATTCGTATACTATTAATTTCCTATGCTAATACAACGATTAATGCATAAATCACTCCCGGGATCCAAAATAGAAGTGTCAATAGTAAACTAAGCCAGAATTTAGTATTAATGGCATCTTCATGAAGATATACAGCTAAAGGAGGTAACAATATGGCTAAAATTGCCAATAAAACAGTATTGCTACTTACATCCCCTGCTGCTTTTTCAGCTCTATAGTTTTTCATTAATTCCTTTGCATCTGCAATTCTAGCTTTCTTTTCTTTTTTAGAAAGACTTTTAAAAGCAGCAACTGCGTTTTTAACCATTGCCTCGTCATCCTTTGAAACAAATGCAGTGGCACTGTCTTTTTTAGATTCTACCACCGGTACAGCTGCGAATGTCAGAGATAATTGAATCAGGGCAATTGAAAGGATTAAAATTTTCTTTCTCATATAAGATTGTTTACAGTTACTGATAAAATGAAGATGCTGCTAATATAGAGTAAATTTCAAAAGCTTCGTATTACATTTTACAAGTTTTTAATAACTTCAAAATTTTCGGCATCGATTTGTATCTTTAGACCGTTAAATCAATTCATGAAACAATTATTATTTTTTTCTCTATTTCTAATATTTGCTTGCAGCAGTAATCAAGTTAACTATTCAAAAGCCGAAAATGCTTTTGATGCTGGAAGAGAATTTATTGATGGTACTTTGAAAGGCGATTTTAAAAAATCAGCCCACTATATGCTGATGGATACTTCTAACCAACTACTTTTAAATGTTCAAGAAAAAGAATTTCGTTTAAAGGATAAAGAAGGCCGTCAGCAGCTTCGAACCGCTTCCATTAATATTCAACAGATTGAAGAAGTAGACAGCATTACAAGCCTTATTCACTATAATAATTCCTTTGACAAAATAAATCACACGCTAAAAGTTGTTAAACAAAATAATAGCTGGGCAGTTGATTTTAAATATAGTTTTCAAAATAAATAAGTATATTAAATACAAATAGATCCAAATATGAAAACCCAATACGTATTACACCCTTGGCATGGAGTACCTTATGGAGAAAATGCTCCCAGAGTTGTAACTGCAGTGATAGAAATTCCTATGGGTGCTCGTTGTAAATATGAGATTGATAAAGACTCGGGATTATTAAAATTAGACCGGGTAATTTTTTCTTCCTTTTATTATCCTTGCAACTATGGTTTTATTCCTCAAACTTATGGTGGAGACCATGATCCATTGGATATATTAGTGATCACAACACTTCCAGTGGTTCCATTAACTTTAATGGACGCTAAAGTAGTGGGCGTGATGCAAATGGTGGATGGTGGCGAAGCTGATGATAAAATTATTGCCGTGGCAGCAAATGATCCTGGTGTAAACCACTATAATAATATTGAAGAATTGCCCAAACACTTCTTTGATGAATTACGCCATTTCTTTGAGGAATATAAAAAATTGGAAAACAAAACAGTTGTTGTGGAAGAATTCGGAGACAAGGCTCAGGCATTAAATATTATCAAAGAAGCCATCAGTTTTTATAAGGAAACTTTTACTCCCTAATTTTATCCATTGCGTATGACTACTGCTACCATATTATTACTTTTATTAGTTGGCCTTATTGCTGGAACGCTTAGCGGATTGGTGGGTGTTGGTGGAGGCATTATTATGGTGCCAGCATTAGTACTCTTACTGGGCTTTACTCAAAAACAAGCCCAAGGAACTTCATTGGGAATTATGTTGCTTCCGGTTGGTATTCTTGCCGTTTTGCAGTACTATAAACAAGGTTATATTAATTTCAATTCGGTCTTTATTATATCCGCTGCCTTTGTGATTGGTGGCTTTCTGGGCAGTAAACTTGCGTTAACTCTAAGTGACGATAAAATGAAGAAAGTCTTTGCAATCGTTTTGATGATCGTATCATTAAAAATGCTTTTTTTCGATAAACCCGCCCAAAAAGCTGTAAATACCAATTTGAATACTCCATCTCAAAATGTTGAAAACAAACCGGGATAGGGTCTGAAATTTGAATCCCGAACCTTATCTTTGCAAAAAAAGTAATAATGGAAGCAACAAAATCTAATGGAAAATATTGGCTATGGTTCTTTGTATGGTTTGGTATTTTAATTACCCTATTATTTCTTCACCGCGAATTTTTCTGGTTGGCTTTGCCTGGAACTGTTACTTACTTTGCCAAATCAATGGACTTAATTTAAATTTTAAACTTACTTTATAAAGAAAAGCAGCCCTAGAGCTGCTTTTCTTATTGATACCTTTTAATAATTCTGAGCTGATGTGTTCTCTCACCCGTATCACGATTGATAATTCCAAAATTGTCGATATCATCTATTCGCACTTTCCCTGAAGCATGTATCACAGTTGCTGCATCCAACATTAATCCAACGTGTGTAATTTTACCTTCCGCATTATCAAAAAAAGCTAAATCACCACATACCGCTTCCTGCAAGAATCCAACAATTTCTCCTAACACCGCTTGCTGGTAAGCATCCCTTGGCAAAACAATATTTAAAAACCGAAAGATTTGTTGCGTAAACCCACTGCAGTCGATTCCATAAATTGTTCTACCACCCCATAAATAAGCTGTGTTCAAAAATTGAGTGGCTAGCCAATTAATTGTTTCTGCATTAAAGTTTGCCTCTTGCGGATTCCAGGATTTGCCTTCAAATTCCATTTTAAAATGTCCTACTTCTGCCCTACCATGTTCAAAGTAATACAAAGGCAAACCAAATGGAATATGCATGGTGGTACCATTGATGGATACAGCACCTAGTAAATCCCCATTTAATAATGCATTTCCATCCTTAACCAAGGTTTCAGGAATTTCATGGAGCTGGTTGGCCTGACACCAACCAATATAATTATCATATAACAAACGCACTTTTAAAAAATCATTATTCTTTTCTAAGAGTTCTGCAGTTTCACCAAATAAAAATTGACTAATCATTTCAGAACGATGAGAGGCTTCGGCCCTCATTGGAACTACGGGTACAATAGGACTTACAAAAGGCATTCCATAAATTTGTATTCAAGTTATGGAATTTTACAAATAGTGCATCTTTCAATAAATGCTTATTTTAACAGCGTGCCAAAAGACATCTACGCACATATCAGCGATCAGGAACTTTTAGATAAGTTTAAAAGAGACCAGGACAGCATTTGGTTGGGTATTTTATTACAGCGATATACCTTGATGCTTTTGGGTGTTTGTATGAAATATTTGAAAGATGAAGAAGCCGCTAAAGATGCTGTACAACAGGTTTTCTTAAAAGTTATTTCAGAACTCCAAAAATACCCAGTTGATTATTTAAAAAGCTGGCTGTATACTATTGCCCGAAATCATTGCCTCATGCAACTAAGGGACAAAACCAAATTAATTAGTGTTTCAGAAGAAATGAATTTGGCAGATGAGCCAAGTACAAATTTATCGGAACTAGATAAAGAACATAGTTTAATTCTTTTGGAACAATCAGTTAATGAACTTAATGCCCCACAGAAAACCTGTGTAACTTTATTCTATCTTCAGAAAAAAAGCTACCAGGAAATTGTAGAAAGTACGGGATTTAGTTTATTGCAGGTAAAAAGCTATATTCAAAATGGGAAACGGAATTTAAAATTATTAGTTGCTCAAAAAATGAGTCAATCATAATGTCAGATTTTAATAACATATTAAACCATGGTGCTGAACCAAGCGATGAATCTCTAAAAAGATATTTAGAGGGAACAGCTTCGGAGGAAGAACGCTTTATGATCGAGCATCAAATGACTGATGAAGCCTTTATGAATGATGCTGTGGAAGGATTGCAACAATTTAAAGATCCACAAGTAATGCAAGATCTTGTAAATAAAATCAATCAAGACCTTCTAAAACATACGGTCAAGAAAAAAAGAAATAAGCTAAAACACCGTATTGAAGATCAGAAGTGGGCGATGCTTTCTATTATCATCATTATTATACTTTGCATACTCGGTTATTTTGTGATTCATCTTGCACAAAATCCTACGTCACCCAATCATTCTATTGAACAAAAAAAATAAGAAACTAAATCCTGCATAGTTTTGCTATCAATTCAGCATGTTGCGGATGCAATTCAATCAATTGGACTGATTGAGCCAGTTCAAAATCTATAAAATCAAAACCTGGAGCCACAGTACATCCAACAAATGAAAAATGAGTACCCTCTGCAGGAACAGATGCAAACCATGCTCCTGCAGGAACGGTTGCCTGAAAGGTTTGTCCATTTGCAATATCATCCCCCAATTGAATGGTCTCAAGCTCCCCATTTTCATGAATTACAAAAATATTCAACGACTGTCCCGCATAAAAATGCCATGTTTCATCACTTTGAATACGATGGAAGGCAGAAAAATTACCCTTCTCTAATAAAAAATAGATGGCTGTTGAAAAACTCCTGTTACCATTGAATCTTGCAGGTAATGCATCAACTTCAATCTCTTCTTTGGATCGATATGTTTCTTTATAATAACCGCCTTCGGGATGTGGCAGTAAATGATAATAAGCTACAATTTCTGTAGTAGACAATTTAGTTAACATATCATTGATTTGACGCTAATCTTCATCCTCTTCTTCTGGAACAAAAGGCATTCTGTTTTTATGTTTAGGAGAAACTTCATTAATCAATTCAGCTACAAGTGCTGTCCACCCGCTTTGATGACTAGCACCTAAGCCTCTTCCACTATCCCCATGAAAATACTCATAAAATAAAACCAGATCTTTATTTTCTGGCAAACAGTAAAACCAGTTTTGTTCTGCATTTAATTGTCGGCAGTTTGCTCCATCCAATTCAAATAAACTTATAACGCGTTTGGTTAATTCGTTCGATACTTCTGTGAGCGACATAAAATTGCCCGAACCGGTTGGATAATCAATCGTTAAAGATTCATCATAGAACTCACCGAACTTCTTAATGCTTTGTATGATCAAATAGTTGATGGGCATCCATACTGGGCCACGCCAGTTACTATTCCCTCCAAAGAAATCAGAGGTACTATCACCCGGATCGTATTTAATTGAATAGTCCGTGCCTTCAATATTTACTGTATATGGATTGTCTTCATGATATTTCGAAAGAGCTCTTATACCACCGGGTGATAGGAATTCCGTTTCATTTAGCAATCGCTGTAATAAGGCAATTAATCGATCTTTAGGAATAAGAGAAATTAAAATTTTATCTTCTTCTGCTTTCTCTTCATTAGGCCAGAATTTTTTATTCTTTAATCGGTATTGTTCAAACCAGTTAATACGTTTGGTAAAATCTTGCAGCTTTTCAAATACTTTTTTATTGATAATAGATACAGCGAAAAGAGAAGTTAATCCAACGATAGATTGAATACGAAGTTGTATAGGTTTATTTCCAGGCAAACCTAAAGTGTCGTAATAAAATTTATCCTCATCATTCCACATTCCCATCTCATTTAACGCTTCTGCAATGAGTACAAAATGCTCAAAGAATTTTGTAGCGGAATCTTCAAATGCTTCATCCTGCATCGAAATTTCGATAGCCATATCCATCAAATTCAAAGCATACATTCCCATCCAACTGGTTCCATCGGCTTGTTCTAATTGTGCCTGACTATGTAATTGAATACTTCTATTAAAAACGCCAATATTATCTAAGCCAAGAAATCCTCCTTCGAAGATATTATTACCGTTTTTATCTTTTCGATTAATCCACCAGGTAAAATTGATAATAAGTTTTTGAAAAATCTTTTTTAGAAAAACAATGTCTCCCTTACCCGTTTGTTTCTTTTCAATATTATACACCTGCAATGCTGCCCATGCTTGCACAGGTGGATTTACATCACTGAAATTCCACTCATATGCAGGAAGCTGGCCATCGGGTTTCATATACCACTCTCGCATCACCAAACTCAATTGATGCTTTGCAAATGTGGGATCTATCATAGCCATTGGCACACAGTGAAAAGCTAAGTCCCATGCAGCATACCAAGGATATTCCCACTTATCAGGCATTAATATTACATCCTGATTTTTCAGGTGTTGCCAATCGTGATTACGCCCGTTTTTCCGCTGTTCAGTATTAGGTGCAATCTTATCACTATTCCCAATCCACTTTTCAATATCGTAATGGTAGTATTGTTTACTCCATAATAATCCTGCTAATGCCTGTCGTTGGATGTTTCTTGTATCGTCATTTAAACTATCTGGCAAAACTTCATTATAAAAATCATCCGCTTCCGATTTTCTTTGTTGAAAGATACTCTCATAACCTTTAGAAAATGGTGCATCAATTAACACGTCTCCTAATCTTAAATAAATAATTTTGGAAGCGCCTCCGGCAATTTTTAAATTATAAACAGGTGCAAATTTGGTACCTGAAGTTTTATCTCTCAAAGCCTGAACATCTTTTTGTACAATTACTGCATCATTGAATGCATCTTTCAGAAATTTTGATTCATTAGGTATTCCATAAAGTTTTTCAGTATTAGTTTCGTTCTCAGTAAAAAAACGATCATTCGATTTTTGATAATACAAGTAATAACTTCCTAAGCGTTCATGAGTAGCCCTCACTACTCCTTCTTTCACTTCTTCAATGATGGGTTTCTTGGAGAGGTCATTTTGTTGCCAACGGTTATAAAACCAAAGATTGGGTAACAGCGTAATGGGGGCTGATTCTTTACCTCGATTAATAATTTCAATTTTAATTCCAATATCTCTTTTGCTGTATTTCGCATACGTAATGTACACATCGAAATATTTATTATCATCAAAAACACCCGTATCTAAAATTTCAAATTCACGTTCGTTTTTAGAACGGCTTGCATTGGCATCTATCAATTGCTGATAAGGGAAAGCTTCCTGTGGATATTTATACAACATCTGCATATAATAATGCGACGGGATATTATCTAAATAATAGTACAGCTCTTTTACATCTTCACCGTGGTTACCTTGATAATTACCAAGACCAAATAATCTTTCTTTTAAAATATCATCTTTCCCATTCCATAATGAAATGGCAAAACACATATTGCCAAAAAAATCTGAAATACCACCTAACCCATCCTCACCCCAGAGGTATGCTCTGCTATGTGCATGATCAAAAGGAAAATAATTCCATGCATCTCCATTTCCGCTATAGTCTTCACGAACAGTTCCCCATTGCCTTTCTGAGAGATAAGGGCCCCATTGTTCCAAAGGAACTTTCTTTCCCGCATTTACTTTTAATCTTTGTTGCTCTGCCGTCATTCTTACAATATTCGTGATCTCCTGATTAGATTTTTAATACAAAATCAGGGATGAATATATGAAAATAAAGGGTAATTATTCCTTGTAATAATACACAGGAAGCAACGCAAACGTTTGAAAATTATATTTGGCAGTAATAAAATTCTATTTATTTCTCCTTCTTCGGTTCTTCCTGTTTTCCGCGCATATAAAGCACTAATCCGTTCAAAAAATTGCGCAATACCTGATCACCTGCTTCCACATAACTTGGATGATCTTCATGTCGAAATAAATCACCTAAAGCTCCTTTTGTGATTTTAAAATCTACTAAAGACAAAATATGAATCATGTCTTCTGTGCGCAAAGAAAGCGCTACACGTATTTTTTTGAGGATATCGTTATTTGTTAGCATAGTGGAACTATTTATAAATAATAAAGGTAGTTTTTATGTGAAATGGAAGCAGGATTTCTTTTATACCTTCGATTCTATTAATTTAAATGCAGATGTCTGAAAGTGGTTATCGATATTTTGCCATTCATAAACCCTATGATATGGTGTCTCAATTTATCAGTTCACACCAGGTTCGATTATTAGGCGATTTAAATTATTCATTTCCTGAAGGGATACATGCCATTGGAAGACTAGATAACCACTCTGAGGGCCTGTTGCTACTCACCACTAACCCAAAGACTACAAGGCTACTTTTTCAAGGAGAAGAGCCACATGGCAGAACCTATCTTGTTCAGGTTAAGAATAAGGTTACAGAAGAAACGCTTCAAAAATTACAGCAAGGGATTTCCATTCAGATTAAAGGGGGCTGCGATTATATCACACAGCCATGTAAAGTTGAAATAGTTTCAAAGCCAGCATATTTAAACAATTCCTTGTATGAGATTCCTCCTCACTTGCCGCATACCTGGTTAAAAATTCAATTAACAGAAGGAAAGTTTCATCAGGTTCGTAAAATGGTGGCAGCGGTTCATCATAAATGCAAAAGGTTGATTCGTTTATCGATTGAGGATATAGAGCTGGGTAATATGCAAGCGGGTGAAGTAATGGAGTTGGAAGAAAGTAAGTTCTTTGATTTACTAAATATTTTGAACTACTAATTTTGTTAACCCTGCCCTTTAGGGCTAAAGCCCAATTTCATCATACATTCTTAGCCCCTAGGCTGAAGCCTAGGGTTAACAAGATTTTCACTTATCACTTTTCAAGAAACACTTTATCTGCCCAATACTGTTTTGATAATTCCAAGTCTAAAGGATTCATATTTTTTTGAGGGAGCGGCAATGCTGGCAACCCTGGAAAAGCTGTGATTAAAAAATAAGAAGTAGATTGTTTCTTCACAACTAAAGTCAGTTGATTGATTGTTGGCATTTTTGAAATATTTGCATGCCAAAGTTGAATACCCCTGTTCATTTTCAATTTTGGTTCAGAGGCATTTAATGCATCAAGTTCATTTTTATTACAAACACCCAAGGTTCCAATACCATTTGCAAATTCTTTTTGATTAAAATCGAAAACTATTTCCTGATACTTTTTCTGCTCCTGAGTTCGAATTGTTTTACCCAGTTTTAATTGTTCCACTAATGATTTAATATCGGTGGCGAAAGCTTTATGAAATTTCGATCCAGGCATAGCAAGGTTTTCATCAATGATTTCCATTCTGTAACCCCTATCTTTCAAACATATTCTTGCCTGTTCATTCACAAATTCAAAATGCCGAAGCATGTGAAAAAGCGTATGATCATTATAACTGAGTTGATTTAAGTCCATAAAAAAACCATTGCAAATTTTAAATTTGCAATGGTTAAAGTTATAAATAAAATAACATGTGATTTATGAAAGCCTATGGCTACTTCACCATGATCTCATGTTGGTAATTTAATGAGTCGAGTTCCAAACTAACACTTTCCAAATCTTTCAACATTTTAGATTTTGTTTCTTCTAAAAGGCCTGGCATTTCTTTATAATAGTTAATGCCACTGCGAAGATTTTGAAAAAATGTATTATAATACTTGCTCTTTTTTTCAAATTGGTCAGATTCGATATCCTCTTTAATCTGATCTTTTAGATAATCGATATACAAATACAATTCAGCAATAAACATATGTGGCCGATTAATTTTCTCGATTACATTATCACGACCATAAATATGATCAATCATAGTTGACAATGAAACCACTTTGGAAAAATTAACAATATTCGGACCAGGGCAAATGGTTACTGCATCCATTTTCTTCACAAGGGTCTTTGAATAATTAATCGCTGCTGAATTGCTTAATCCCACACATAAACATTCCTTATCCTGTAATTCAGCTACTTGTCTTTCCAATTCAGCAACAGGTAAATTCAAAGACTGCAATTGCTCCAATTTTAATTTTTGATATTTCTTAGAAGCAGTACAAATTGGTTCTTTGGTAAACTCAGTATTAAAACTCAAGTGTTTTTCTGTACACGGACTACCTGGGTTTCCAATATTTATTCTTTCATACTTTTCAATCTCAGAGCTTGTTCCCTTTAAATAATGAAATCTAACACCCAATGGGGAATTACGACTCAACATTACATTCTTATCTTTCGAAGCTGCCAATAATTTTAATGTAGGTTCATCTACAGTGGTTGCTTCTGGTACCAATAAAAATGGTGTACCCCATCCAGTACTATCGAATTTGTAATGTTCATGCAGATACTCATCCTCTTCATGCGTACCAATACCACCTTGAACAGTAAATTTAATTTCGGGAGGATATTTGAATTGTTTGTTATTCTTTTTTAATTGTGCGGCATTATAAATTTCAAACAAGGTATCCGTCAATTCCTGACGGTTCAATTTAAATTCTTCCAAAATAGGTCCCATCAAATAACCATCAGTTGCAAAAGCATGTCCACCACAATTCAAACCAGACTCCACACGAAATTCGCTACACCAGATTCCTTTTTTAGCCAAATATTTTCCTTGTATTAATGCAGAACGATAATCGCTTACTTTAATGATTACTTTTTTATCAAACCCTCCATCTTCATTTGCATCAAATTGCTTGCAATGCTCCAGATAGTTATATAATCTAGGATTCAATCCTGCAGAAAATACGATAGAAGAATGTTTTAAATCGCTGTTTACATATCCTCTCAGAGCAGAAACAGCATCTGATCCATCAGCCACAGGCTCACCTGCTTTATCATAAATATTTCTGTCCAATTTGGTCATGATATTTACATCTATACTTCCAGGTTTAATATGGTCACGTAAATATTGCTCCATTGTTGCTTTCTCTTTCAACTCTGTTGTTTGCATCATTTGATGATACAATTGTTTGAGTGTACTCTCATCGGGAAGCATTTCAAAATACTTTACAATCTCAGAACCAGCTTCGAATGCCGCCAGTTTTAATTTTTCAACTTGCTGAAGAACTATCGTATTTACCAGATTTAAATAATCCGTAATGCGTTTAGCTCTATAATCTTCCACATCAGTATCGATAGGAATGTATGGCAGATTGATGGTAGGATAATAATGACTACGCATCATTTCAATTAAGCGATCTTCTACAATCGACATCACTGAAGAAATACCAAAACGAGCCACTTTGATAGGACTATCAATGGTGTACGCCAATCCCATTACAGGAATATGAAATTTGTGATAAGGTGATTGATACATTAAATAAAATCTATGTGGGTAAATAATATTTGTTTCATTACAAAAAAACAGGCTATTACCTGCGATAATAACCTGGCTATTGCATTCATTAACAAATGTAAATCTTTGAGTTACGATTAAATATGATTTTTGTCATACCGCTTTTGTTAAAAATTCTCATTGTGCTGAATCACAAATCAATGAGCATGTCTTTCCCAGATTATTTTTTTCCCAAAGCCTAATGTATTGTCAGTATACTTAATACGATTGATTTTAATTGTCCATATTTCACCTGGCATTGCCAATGCCAATGGGTGGGCTTTATAATAGTGAGTGGATGCATTTTTTGCATGTTCATCTTCAAAATCCAAAACAGTTCCTTCCAATTGAATTCCTTTCACTTGCAATTTGTTTAGTTTATCCGGCAAAATGGTTCCAGCAATGTTTGGATTTAATGTAAGAAAGCCTGCATGATTGGAATCTGAAGAAGACTTAAAATATAGCAGACCTTCTTTAACATCTATAGCATAAAAACAACTAAAGCAATAAGGATTGCTATTCGCATCAAGACAGGCTATGTTTGCGCAAGTATGTTCTTGGATGAATGCGTCGATATTTTCGTTCATACAATTTTTATGATTTTAACTGGGCATGCTTTTGCAACCTCATGGGTTACTAATTCTAAGGATGCAAATAATGGCAGTATGTGAATTGATTTTTTTGCAGTGGCTTTTAACAATGTTGCCTTTCCATCTTTTTTAGACATGCGCCAGATTTCAGGTTGCATTTCAAAGCAAACACCACATCCAATGCATTTATCACGATAATGAATAATTTTAGCCATTAGGACTTAACAATTTTATACAGTTTGTCTTGGCCTGTTAACTTGGTAGGAAATGGAAAAGTAATTTTATCACCCTTGGTAGCAAGCTCTGCTTTTTCTCCGTTTACAACAAGTGTATTCATGATTTCTTTTGCCATGCCAATGGAAGGACCTATCACCATTAATTCGTCTCCTTCTTTTATAATTCCTGATTCAATTAAAAATTCACCAACTTTAATCTTCGGATAATAGTTGGTAGATTTCCCCAGATAAATTTTTCTTTCTTCTGCGATGGAGCCCGGACTAGTAGTCCACTCTCCTAATTTTCTTCCCAAATAATATCCTTCCCAAAAGCCACGGTTATACACTTTGGACAAGCGCTCTAACCAATCTTTTTTCTTTTCTTCCGTATAATGATTTGCAATGACTGCATCAATTGCTTCTCGATAGCATGCTGTTACTTCATGCACATAGTCGGCCCCTTTACTTCTTCCTTCAATTTTCAACACATCTACACCACTATTGATCAATTGATCAAGAATATCAACCGTGCAAAGATCTTTAGGCGACATGATATATTCGTTATCGATCACCAACTCTTCGTTGGTCTCAGTATCTTTTACAGTATAGGATCTCCTGCAATTTTGAATACATGCGCCACGATTGGCTGCTGCATTTTGGGTATGCAAGCTTAAATAACATTTTCCAGAAATAGCCATACAAAGTGCCCCATGAACAAACAATTCAATCTTGATCAATTCACCGGATACTCCTCTAATATTTCTTCTTTTAATTTCCTTACTGATATGTTCTACTTGCTTCAACGTTAACTCTCTTGCCAAAACAATCACGTCTGAAAATGGCGCAAAGAATTGTACGGCTTCAATATTACTCACATTTGCCTGGGTAGAAACATGCAAAGGAATTTGAAGTTGCTGACAATATTGTATCACTGCAAAGTCTGCCGCTATTACTGCATCAATCTGTTGTTTTTTTACTTCCTTTAAAATCGAGTACAATAATTGCATATCGTGTTCATACATCACAGTATTCAGTGTGATATAACATTTGATATGATTCTTTTTACAAATACTACTAATTTCCTTCAGATCGGCTATCTGAAAGGAATTGGAAGAACGGGTACGCATATTAAGTTGTTCCACACCAAAATAAATAGCATTAGCACCTGCATTGATTGCAGCTTGCAAGGATTCGAAAGATCCAGCAGGTGACAATAATTCTATCTCTCTTTCTTTCATTATAATTGGCAAATATACTAATTAAAGGTATTTTTGTCTTTAATTATTTGCTATGTTACGTCTCACTAAGATTTTTCACTTCGAAATGGCACACGCCATTCATGGTTATCAAGGAGCCTGCAAGAACATTCATGGTCACTCTTACGAACTGCATGTAACTCTTGGAACAACTACAATTCAGAAAGAATATATTCCTTCTCCAGGTTTTATTATCGATTTTAAACAAATTAAAAATCTGGTGACTAATGCTATCATTGATAAGTTTGATCACAGTTTGCTTTTATCAGAAGCCTATATGAAGGAACATCCTACGAATAATATTCATGATAAATTGATTATTTGGGAAGTGGAGCCGAGTGCGGAAAATATTTTATTATACATGCAAGATGTATTGAATTCAAGACTACCATCTGATATTAAATTGCTTCAGATAAAACTATACGAAACAAAAGACTCCTATGCAGAATGGCTGGCAGACGATTAAACTAGAATATGAATTATCCTATCATCAAATCAATCAATTGTAATGTTTTCAAAAGCCACTGAGTATGCTTTAAGGGCTACCATATATATCGCACAAAAGAGTTCTGTGGAAAAGAAACTGAGTCTCTCAGAAATTGCACAAGCCATTGATTCACCTCCATCTTTTACGGCCAAAATACTGCAATTATTAACGAAGGATAATTGTGTGATTCATTCACTACGCGGACCCAATGGCGGATTTTATATGACAGAAAAGAATAAGCAACTTCCCTTGAAAAAAATATTGGAAGCAGTAAATGAAAATGATTTATTTGAAAAATGTATTT
>SESB01000329.1_pt1 | contig 35141 bp, 35 predicted proteins | sample 3171441 | NCBI WGS metagenome assembly SESB01 (sample SAMN06051867, study PRJNA518727) | freshwater metagenome | biome: subpolar coniferous forest; feature: holomictic lake; material: water; isolation source: holomictic Lake 227, 6 m depth | place: Canada: near Kenora, Ontario | collected... | reverse complement strand
TCGACTGCCGGCCCGGACTTCATCGCCATTGGCAATGATGGCGGCCTGTTGCCTCACCCAGTTGACATTCCCGCACAACCTGTGACCTATGAAGCCAATCGCCGCTCCATCACGATTGGCAACATCTATGGCTACGGCATGTTGTTGGGTCCCGCCGAGCGTGCCGATGCTATCGTTGACTTTTCAGCCTATGCCGGTCAGACGCTGATTTTGTACAACGACGCACCCGCACCGGTGCCATTCAACGATGTGCGCAATGACTACTACACCGGTGGCCCGGACCAGACCGGTGCTGGTGGCGCTTACAGTACCAAGCCTGGCTATGGTCCGAATACCCGCACCATGATGCAGATCAAAGTGAGCGCGATCCCAGCTGCCGCGCCTTACGATCCGACCGCACTGATTACAGCCCTGCCGATTGCTTACGGTGCATCTCAACCCGCGCCCCTGGTTCCTGCGGTGGCCTACAACGATTCGTTCGGTACCAACGACACCGACATCTATGCTCACGTCGCCACTGGTTCTGCGGCACAACCCACGCTGGACTTCTCGACCAGTGTCAACGGTGTAATCACCCTGACTGGTCTGACTCTTGTCACCTCGGGCGGCACGGCCAGCGCTGGCGGGACTATCGCCGGCAATGTGATCCCAGGCTCTGGCACCGGCTACGATCCATTGAACCCACCCACGGTTGTATTCAACAATACAGTCAACGGTGTCGCATGCCTGCCCATGGAAGCCAATGGCGCTTTGAAAAATGGCGCAGTATCTGCCATGGCGACCGCCGTGGTAGACCCAGGTACACCCGGCGTGCCCAGCACCCACCAGGTGACGAAAATCATCAACTTTACGGCTGGCTCTGGCTATACCTGCGCGCCCGTTGTCACGTTTGAGAATCCTGCTGGCACCAGCGGTGTTGGCGCACAAGTCACGGTCAACTCTACCAAGATGTTCTCCATCCCCGTGCTGACCAAGGCGGAGCAAGAACTGTTTGATAACCGCGGCCGATACAACTCCACTGGCGGTGCGGAACTGCCTCTGACCAACGGCGTGGTGCAGACGACGGTGCCTTTGAATTACATCGATTCGGCCACCGAAATTTTGAAAGACGGTGAAATCCAGATCTGGAAACTGGTGGACAACGGTTTGTGGACCAACTCCATGCACTTCAACATGGTCGATGTGCAACTGATCAACCGCGTGGGCTGGGACGGAACCGTGAAGGTGCCTGCCAGCAATGAAGTGGGTTGGAAAGACACTATTCGCCTGAACCCGCTGGAAGATGTAATTGTGGCCATGCGTGCCAAGCGCGCCAGCGTGCCATTCGGTATGCCACAAAGCACTCGACTGATGGATCCATCCAAGCCTGTCGGCACCACCGGCGCTGCGGCGTCCGGTTTGGGCTTTACAGTTGCCACCGGTGTCACGCCGCTGCCATCCGTGACCAATGATTTGGTGAATTTCGATAACGAGTTTGTCTGGGGTTCTGCCATATTGGGCCATGCTGAAAACGACCTGACACGCCCTGTGGTGTTTCAACCCACGGTGATCAAGCCGGCAGCACCATCCAACCTGACCAATGCGGCTTCTAATGGAAAATTGACTTGGATCGACTCGACGCCTGCTGACAAGTCATTGGGCAACCCACAAAATGAGCTCGGTTTCAAGATATCAAAGTCTGCAGTTGATGCTAACGGCTTTCCCGCAGGAGGCTATGTAGAGGTGGCAAGGGTACGGGCCAACCAAACAACTTGGACGGACCCCACTCCTGCCCCAAGTAGCGCATACCAAGTGGTTGCCTACAATGTGGCAGGTGACTCACTCCCAGCCTATAGCTATGTCGAGTTGCCTCCAGTTGCTGCAACATCGCTGACAGCTGCTCCTGTGGCCTATAACTCTGTCACCTTAAACTGGAGTGTTAAACCCAGTAGCAGCAAATTGCAAGTCTGGCGCGATGGTGTGATGCTTGCTACCCTGCCGGGAACGGCGCTTAGCTATGTTGATAACACCGCCACGCCCCTGATGACCTACAGCTACGTGATCAAGACGAGCAACACCATCGCAACGATCGATTCGGCAACATTGGTAGTCAACACACCAATGATCCCGGTGGCCGCTCCTACTGGTGTGACTGCTACGGCTGGCGCCTACAGCGCAGGCACCAAAACGCTGCCCATCACTGTCAAATGGACCGACAACGCCAACAACGAAACGTCGTACTGGGTTGAGGTTTCCGCTGACAATGGCGCGCACTTTGCAGCTCCAATTATCGTGACCAGCAGTGGGGCTCAAAAAACAGCGATTAATCGCGCTATGACCCTTACAACGAACCTTGCGGTGTCAGCGCCAGGAAACGTTTATGTGTTTAAGGTGACTGCCATTAACTTGACGGGCAGTGCAACCAGTAAGTCGGCATCCCTGTCGGCATCGATTGATCTGTCTGCACCCGCAGCACCGAGTAAGCCGGTGGCCGTGGCCGTTTCGCAAGGTGCCACCAATATGTCGTTCACCTGGGCTCCGGTGACCGTGCCTGTGACGGTGCCGGTGACGGCAGTTTCGTATGTGGTGCAAGTGTCTACCAACGGTGCTGCACCCGTGGCGCAGGCACAGCAAACGACGATGACCGCCAACCCGGCCATTGCTGCAGGTAACAGCTACACCATGCAGGTGCTTGCACAGGCGACCCGGTTCGGTTTGACAACGCAGTCTGCTTTGTCGAATATGTTGACGGTGAGCACACCGCCCGCCGCTTCGACCACACCGTTCGCTAATGCAGGTGCTTTGACTACACGCAATATCACGGTGAGCTGGACCAACCCATCTACAAACATAACGGGATGGACTGTTCAACGTAAGCCTAACAATGGTCTTGCAGCTTTGCGTGTATGGTCAAACATCACTCCGTCAGTGACGGGAACTGCGCCAGCGTATGCATTTACCGACACGGCCCCCCTTGCAGGTGGTAATTACACATACCGTGTGACGACTACCAGTGCTGTGGGATCCAGTGGCCCCGTGACCTCAAACGCAGTTACCGCGCGTTAATCCCGGGTAGTAACCAATCGCCGATGCCAGATATGTCTGGCATCGGCGATTTACATGCTAATGTCGGCGTGAGAGATAAGCGAACTGTAGGAAGAATATGAAACAACTGAAATGGATAGCGTTGGGTGGACTGTTGATAGCTTGCAGCACCTTGTGGGCAGCAGAGGCTGTTGCCATCAAATCGGACAAAGATAAGCTGAGTTACAGCATTGGTGCGAGCATCGGTAAAAACCTCAAAAGCGAAAGTGCCGAGGTCGATCTGCCGATGCTGATTGAAGGTATCAAGGCCAGTCTGGGCACTGACAAGGTCTTGCTGAGCGAAAAAGAAATTCGCCAGGTGATGAACGATTACCAGACCAAACTGCGCCAGCGGGCCCAGGTGAAAAAGCAATTGGCCATTGGTGACAACAAGAAAAAGGGTGACGCCTATCTGACCAACTACAAGGCCCAAAAAGGGGTGCAGGCCTTACCCAATGGCGTGCTTTACAAAGTATTGCATGAAGGCCAGGGTAAAAAGCCCATGGAGTCCGATATGGTGGAAGTGAACTACCGAGGCGCGCTGACCAATGGCACTGAATTTGACGCCACCGAGCCAGGCAAACCTGCCAACTTGAAGGTTTCATCATTGATTGTGGGTTGGAAACAGGCTTTGAGCGTGATGCCCGTGGGCTCCAAGTGGCAAATCGTTATTCCGGCTGAGTTGGCCTATGGTGAACGTGGTGTGGGCAATGACATCGGCCCGAATGAGGTGCTGGTGTTCGACCTGGAATTGTTGGCGATCAAGTAGTAGGATTCATATGAGGAAAATGAAATCAGCATGGTTGCTGCCACTCTGCTTGGTGAGTCTTCAAGTCTTTGCGCAGACAGCAGTAAACGATCCCTTGGCTGGGGCCAATGCAGCCAACAAGGAACTCCTGCAGCGGGGCGGCAAGATCAGCCCTCGCCAACAACTTGAGTTGAACCGAGCCGAAAAGGCGCAAAGCAACCAGCAGTCTGCTGCCAGCTTTTTGGCCACAAACAAGTCCAGAGTTGGCGTTGTGGCGTTGGCCAGCGGTGTGCAGTACAAAATCCTGAAGGTTGGAGCCGGCAAAAAAATCGGCAATGCCAACTCGGTGCGCTGCTTCTACCAAGGCATGCTAGTGGACGGATCGCGCTTCGACAAGGCGGTCGACAAAGTACCCGCAGTGATGCGCGTGGCCGGTTTTGTACCAGGTCTGCAAGAAGCCATGAGGTTGATGCCAGCGGGTTCCAAGTGGGAAATTGTGATACCACCAGAACTCGGCTACGGTGTGCAGGGCAACCATGCCGTGGCACCAAATGCAGTCCTCATTTATGAGATGGAAATTGTTGGCATTCTTTAAGCATGAATACGCTTTTTAAAGGGGGCCGTCATTGTATTTTGGCATTCGTGCTGGCGATGGGTATGCCCTGGTTGGCCATAGCACAAAACCCGTTGCTAACGAGTGCCGACGCGCTGGAGTTGGGACATCGCATCTATGACCAAGGCATTCGTGCCGATGGTTCTGCGCTAACAGGCCGGCGCGTGGATGGTACCCAGGTCAGCGGTGTTGCTGCCGCCTGTGTGAATTGCCATCGGCGCAGTGGCATGGGCCAGGTGGAAGGCAATACCTTGGTGCCGCCGATTAACGGCACTTATTTGTATGCCCCAGAGGGTGACAAACCAGTGGCCACCATGGATCCGCACGTCAGCAAGATGTTCAACGAGGCGCATCCACCCTACACTGCTGAGGCCTTCGCCAGCGCGGTGCGCAACGGTGTCAATAATCGAGGCCGAACCATGAAGGTTCTCATGCCTCATTTCGAACTGAATGCGGTCGAGTTGAATTCGCTCAGCGCTTATTTGAAGCAGCTCTCTTCTCAGTGGTCACCTGGCGTGACCCTGACAAACATCCACTTTGCCACCGTCATCACGCCGGATGTGGACCCGATACGGCGCAAGTCATTCGTTGACATGATGCGCCGCATTGTTCGTCAAAAAAATGGCAGTACGGTGACGGCGAAGCAAGATCGCTCACGCCACCACATGATCAGTGCGGCCGAAATGATGCTGGGGACCGAGCGCACCTGGACTTTGGATATTTGGGAGCTGCAAGGTGCCCCTGAAACTTGGGACGCCCAACTTCGCCAGCACTACAGCGCCAAACCCGCGTTTGCCCTGTTGTCGGGACTGTCTGATGCCACTTGGCAACCGGTGCATGACTTTTGTGATCAAAACCAAGTGCCTTGCTGGTTCCCCAGTGTTGATGTCCCGCCAAGCGGATTTTCCAATTACGACTTGTATTTTTCGGCTGGCGTCAAGCTGGAGTCCGAAGTGCTGGCGCGCCATCTGCGCGATAGTCAGCAGTCCCCCAAGTCGCTGGTACAGATATACCGGAATGGGGTTGCGGCGACTGCTGCTGCAGAGACCTTGAAGAGTGCGCTTGCCGGGTCTGCCACGGTGACGAAAGCACTTATCTTGCGCTCTGACTTGGCGCCTCTGGAGGCATTGCACCAAGCCATTGCTGAACTCAAGCCTGCGGATTCGGCCATGTTTTGGCTTGGACAAGACGACTTGAAGTTGCTCAACCAACTCGCTCCCCAAGCCGAGAAGAATTACTTTTCAATGCGCCTGTCCAAAGGTGGCCTGGAAAATCTGAATCAGGCTTGGAAGGCACGTGCCCATGTGATCTATCCCTACGAATTGCCAGTCCTTCGTGCGAAGAATCTGGACTATTTCCGCTCCTGGATGGGCATGAGCAAGCTGGCGCTGGTGGATGAGTCCATGCAATCTGAGGTGTTTTTTGCCATGAACTTCATGACCGATACCTTGTCTGAAATGCTGAATAATCTGTACAGCGACTATTTGGTGGAGCGGGCCGAAAACATGCTTGGCAAGCGCGAGGGCGCCAAGTCAGAGCAGGAAACTCGTGACCGCGTCGTCTTGGGTCGCGAGGGTGATTTGTTGAGAAAGTTGGGCACCATGACCATGACTGATGCTGCTCGTATTCAAATTCCAGCCCAAGGTGGCGCCTTCGCAAAGAGCGTTGGCACCACGATGTATCCGAATTTGAATCTGGCGCCCGATCAGCGTTTTGCCGCCAAGGGCGGCTATATCGTCCGTTTTGGAAATGGCAGCGAAAATTCTTTGATTGCCGAATCTGAGTTAATTGTTCCCCACTGATACAAGGAGTTTGATAATGAAAACTATTTTTTCTAATACTTTCAAAATATCTTTATTGCTTAGCGCAACACTTGGCCTAAACGCTTGGGGTGCTGATACGGTTCAACAGACACCGGATAGCTCAGACGCTGTTGTGCTCACCAACTTAGGTGAACCCGATGGCGTAGACAGCACAGCCGTGCTGAAAGATGCAAACGAAGCATCCAGTGCAGCAACTGAAGCCAAAAAGTCAGGCTCTCCTTCGACGCAAGAAGATGGGACCACAAGTTTTGCCAATGTCGGTATGCCTGGCAATATCAGTCCTGAAGAGTTGAGTACGAATGGCTCACCGGCCAAGTACCGCGAAGTGATATTAAATAAATCAATAGCAGCCCCCAATGAGAATCCATCGGCTTCGCGCCGTTATCTTGCCGTGGACCGTGCCACCTACCAATCGAGAATTGGGCAATAAATGCGAAATTTTGTAAGTCTTGAGGGTATTGATTCGCGTACTATTGAGCCATATCAGTGTTAAAAATACATTCAGGGATTTTTAGAGCATGAAATTTGTAAAACAGATGCAGTCCGCAACCCATTTGTCGGCAGCCATGTTGCTCGCATTGGGCCTGGGGATTTCGCAGTGCGCGCTGGCAGAGGACGAACACGCCGGTCATGACATGTCAAAAATGAGCATGGACCATGACATGAAAGGAGAGGACCCCCATGCAAACCATCACGCAGACATGAATGCCGCGGTCAAGCGCAGCATGGTGGAGGTTGCTTTGGCTGCTACACCGATGGTGCGTCAGGATGGCTCTGCAACGACGCTGAGCAAGGAACTGGACGGCAGCAAGCCCGTCATCCTGGCCTTTATTTACACCTCTTGCACCACGGTATGCCCGGTCACCAGTCAGATTCTGGCTACGACCCAGGATTTGCTTGGCAAAGACATGGGCAAGGTGCGCATGCTCTCAGTGTCGATTGACCCGGAATATGACACCCCCGCAAGGCTCTTGGCATACAGCAAAAAATTCGGTGCTAAACCCCAGTGGGTGCACTACACAGGCACACTTGCCAACAGTGTGGCCGTTCAAAAAGCGTTTGGCGCCTACCGTGGCGACAAGATGAACCATGAACCATTGATTTTCATCAGTGGCGGCGGTAAAAAGCCTTGGGTCCGACTGGATGGTTTCCCAAGTGCAGAGCAGGTCGTTAAAGAATTCCGCGACCAAACCAAGGGCTGATCAGATGACACGTCTACGTCGTAAAAGCCTCGGTTTCACGCTGCTTGAACTGCTGGTGGTGATGGTCATCATTGGCCTGCTGGTCGGTTATGTGGCGCCCATGTATTTCAAACAAGTCGGCAAATCCGAGGTCAAGGTCACGCGAGCCCAGATCGAATCGTTTGGCAAGGCGTTGGACCAATATCGACTGGACACAGGCCATTACCCTACCAGCGAGCAAGGCTTGCAAGCGCTGAATGTGAAACCTGCTGATGAACCTCGTTGGGACGGCCCTTACCTGAAAAAAGGGGTGCCACTGGACCCCTGGGGTACGGCCTTTACCTACAAACGACCCGGTACCAAGGGTGAGTACGACATCGTGTCGTTTGGCAAAGATGGCGTTCCGGGGGGTGAGGGCGAAGCCGCTGATATTGGAAGTTGGGAGTAGATGCAGGGCTAACCCCTTCACTGCTTGACAACACTGATGCAATTCGAAATCCGCTCTATTGACAAGGCCTCAAGCGTCAGCACGTTGACCCTGGATGCGCCCAATCGCGAAGCCGCCATGCAAATGGCGATAGAGCGGGGCTTGCGAATTCTGTCGATTGAATCAGGTCAAAAGCTTTCGGGCTTATTCCAGCGCAAGTCATCCAAAGATTTTCCACTAGGTCAATTTAGCCAGGAATTGCTGACGCTGCTGGATGCCGGACTGGCATTGGTGGAGTCCATCGAAACCCTGAGCGAAAAAGAGCATCGGCCTGAGCGCCGGGATTTACTGAACCGGCTGGTGGCTGACTTGTACCGTGGCGCTGCCTTGTCGCGCGCCTTGAGCCAATTTCCGGATGTATTTCCTCCGCTTTATGTGGCCACCGTTCGGGCCAGTGAGCGCACAGGTGGGTTGTCTGAGGCCTTGGGTAAATATGTCGCCTACCAAAGCCAGTTGGACATCGTCAAGAAAAAAGTGGTGAGCGCCAGTATTTATCCGATCGTGCTGGCGGTTGCCGGCTTGTTGGTGATCGGGTTTTTGATGGGTTACGTGGTGCCGCGCTTTGCCCGTATTTTTGAAGATCTCGGCGGTGATATTCCATGGATGTCACGCCTGTTGATTCAGTGGGGGCACCTGGCGCGCGACTATGGTGGCACGCTGCTGGTGGGTAGTCTGGCACTCGTGGGTGCTGCCGGTTTTTGGTTAACGCGACCCGGCACACCGGCTCAGGTTCTGCAATGGCTGCAGAAGCTGCCTTCGATTGGTGAGCGCTTGCGTGTTTATCAGTTAACCCGTTTTTACCGCTCTTTGGGCATGCTGCTGCGCGGTGGTATGCCTGCGGTGGCTTCACTGGAATTGGTCACAGGATTGCTGCCCGGCGCCTTGAACCAGCGGCTCGTCTCCGCCACGCAATTGATTCGAGAAGGAACCACCATGTCGGTGGCCATGGAGAACTGTGGTCTCACCACGCCGGTGTCGGCGCGCATGCTCCGCGTGGGCGAACGCACCGGGCAGATGGGCGAGATGATGGAGCGCATCGCCTTGTTTTATGACAGCGAAATCAGCCAGTGGATCGACTGGTTTGTGCGGTTGTTTGAGCCCTTGCTGATGGCTTTTATCGGCTTGGTGATTGGCTTCATCGTGGTGGTTATGTATTTTCCGATTTTTGAACTAGCAGGCAGCATCCGGTGACTCAAACATCTACTCATTCCGTGTTGTTTTCTGGAGACGAGCTGCGTCAGGCGCAAGCACAGGCTCAGGCATCTGGTCACTCAACGGCGCTGGTGCTGCAAGAAACACTGGGCCTGACCGATACCGATTTCGTCAACGCACTGGCCAAAAAACTCGGCTACCCCGCGCTGACCATGAACGAGCTTCACGCGATGGAGCCGGCACTGGACGTCCTCACGTTCAGCGAGATGCTGCGCCGTGAGTGCCTGCTGCTGCGCGACCCGGAGCGGGGCTATTGCCTGGTGATGTCGGACCCGTTCGACCAGAAGTTGCACCAGTGGGCAGATGCTCGCCTGAAGCAGGATTTCACCAATTGCCTCGCACACCGTAGTGATATTTCTGCCTGGCTTGCCAAGCAGGAAAGTGGTCTGCGGGCCATGGAGTCGCTAGTTTCCACGAAGGACAACGCCCAGGGAATTGGTGAATCGGTCGAGGAACTCAGTTACCGCGGTATCAGCGAAGACGCCAGCCCGGTCGTAAAGTTCGTCAATTCCACCATTTTCGACGCCTTGCGTGCCAATGCCAGCGATATTCACCTGGAGTCAACCTCGGGCGGCATGGCCATCAAGTACCGGGTGGATGGCGTGCTGAGTTCAGTCGGTTCGGTGTCCACCGCTGAACTGGCCGAGCAAACTATTTCACGCATCAAGGTGATGTCGGAGCTTGATATTTCGGAGCGTCGCACGCCGCAGGATGGCCGTTTTCGGGTCAGCTTGCAAGGGCGTTTGATTGACTTGCGGGTCTCGATCATCCCCAGCATTCACGGTGAAGATGCAGTGCTGCGGATTTTGGACAAGCAGTCTCTGAGCGATCAGATGAAAGGCCTGCAGCTCACCACCCTGGGTTTTGACGAGGAAATTGCGGTCGTGCTGCGACGACTCGCCTCTGAGCCCTACGGCATGATGCTGGTGACCGGGCCAACGGGTAGCGGCAAGACAACGACGCTCTACGCTGCCATTTCAGAAATCAACAACGGTTCTGAGAAAATCGTCACAATTGAAGACCCGGTGGAGTACCAACTGCCGGGCGTGCTGCAGATTCCCGTGAATGAAAAGAAGGGACTGACGTTTGCCCGGGGCTTGCGTTCTATTCTGCGGCATGACCCCGACAAGATCATGGTCGGCGAAATTCGTGATGCCGAGACCGCACAAATCGCCATTCAGTCGGCGCTGACCGGTCACTTGGTCTTCACCACCGTTCACGCCAACAATGTTTTTGATGTCATTGGCCGGTTCATGCACATGGGCATTGACATGTACAGCTTGGTGTCTGCGCTGAACGGCGTTTTGGCCCAGCGACTGTTGCGCGTGAACTGTACGCACTGTCTAGAGCCTGTGGTGCCGGATGCTGCATTGTTGGCCGTTTCAGGGTTAACGCAAGAAGCTGTGGCAGGTTGGACTTTTATGGCGGGCCGTGGTTGTGGTCACTGCCGGGGTAGTGGCTACAAAGGTCGCAAAGCGATTGCAGAAATCTTGAATCTCAATGACGAAATTCGAGAACTTATCATTGCCCGTGCGCCCATTCGGCAACTGAAGGAAGCCGCCCGGAAAAACGGAACACGTTATTTGCGTGAGTCGGCACTGGACCTTGTTCGCAAGGGTGAATCAACGCTTACCGAGATCAATCGTGTCACTTTTGTCGTCTGATTCCCTGTTGCTTTATCTGACGCCTGACAAGGTTCAGGCGGTGCATTTGCGTGGCTGGCGATCGCACATCGTCGGCTTGCATCAGTTGCCGGTCACTTCGGAGTCTTCCGATGATTGGCAAGCGGTTCTGGAGACTGCTTTGCGCTTGGTTAAAACGCTGGCACCCAATAGCGTGCGCATCTTGCTGTCAGATCAATTGGTTCGCTATTCCTGTTTTCCCTGGCGCGATGCGTTGCGCAATGAGGCTGAAGAACTGGCCTTTGCCAAGTTGGCGTTTGAAGATACCTACGGCGCCGAAAGCAGTGTGGGCTGGCGCATGAGTTTCAGCAATGAGGCACCGGGGCTTAACCGACTGGTCGCAGCAGTGCCTGAGGGCTTGATCGCAGGGTTGCAGTTGGGGCTTGCACAAGCCAAGGTGCGACTGACATCGGTACGACCTCAGTTGGTGGCTGCTGTTCAGGCATTTTCAAAATCGTTGCCTAAAGTCGGTTGGATCATGAGCCACGAGCCTGGTCGTCTTTCTATTGCAGGCTGGGATGCGTCAGGTTGGCATTGGGTGGGTTCAAACAGAATGGGCTCAGACGCGCCCCAGATGCTGGTTTTGCGTTTACAACAAGAGCTCATGCTGGCAGGCGCCTGGCCTGCTGCGACCGAATCACCGATTCTGGTCAGCGTATTTGGTCCTACGTTGCCAGCGCATGACTGGGTTGCTGTTGACGGACTGCAATTTACCCCATGGGTCATGCCCGCCAATGTATTGACCAGGCTGGAGCAAAAAACCGATGGGGCCCTCATGACCGAATCTGCCATTGCTGATTTCAGTCAAGCCTTGATGGGGGTTTTGGCATGAAAAACTTCCATCTTGATTTTGTGGCGGAGGCGGGCGGCCTGCGTGGCCTGCGACTCAGTTTGCTTGTGCTGGGTTTGTTGGCGGCGGCCGGTGTTTGGACCTATCAGCAGACCGAGATGCTCCCCCGCACGCAGTTGCTTAATCTTGAATTGGCGCGTCAAAAAGCCGAGTTGACGCCTCCGGCAGTGCAATCTACGTTGAAGCCCGCCGACCTGTTGGCCGCTTCTCGTCGGGTGCAGGCGATTTCTGATCAGTTGAATTTGCCTTGGAGTGGTTTGTTTGCGTCCATGGGCAAGGCGTCTTCCAAGGAGTCGCTTGCCTTTTTGACGATTGAGCCTGATGCCATCAAAGGGCAGATTGTGGTCGTCGCTGAAGCTCGTGACCTGGATGCGATGCTCAAATTTTTTAAAGCGATGCAAGACAGTCAGTCTTTCAGTGATGTCACGCTCCAATCGCATTTAATCAATCATGCGGTAGCTGAAAAGCCGGTGCGCTTCCGTCTTTCTGCACGATGGAAGCTAAAAGGATGAATACACTTTTATGGCGTCGTCGCCTGCAATACCTTCTCCGTCAATTGGGGCCTTTTGGGCTGGTAGGCATGTGTTTGCTCATCGCAGCTGTAGCCATGTGGCTGGCCATTGTTCGGCCAGGTCAGATGGAGCAGCAGCGACTCGTCAAAATGGTTGAAACCCGCAACGCTCAACTCGTCGCGTTAAAGCAAGTGGGTCGCGTTGTTGAATTAAGTCCTGAAGAAAAAATTGACGTTTTTTACAAAAAGTTCCCAACTGCGACCCAAGTGCCTGAGTTGTTGAGCAAGGTGTATGGTGCTGCTCAAAAAAATGGGCTCGCCCTGGAAACAGGCGAGTACGCGTTGCTTCAATCTGATGCTGATCGGTTGGCACGCTACCGGGTTTCGTTGCCCGTCAAAGGGGCTTTTCCGCAACTTATTGCCTTCATGGATGCCGTACTAAAAGACATGCCGACGGTGGCCCTGGAGAGTGCCAACTTCAAGCGCGAAAAGGTGGATGATGTTGCGGTGGATGCCAAACTGGTTTTTATCGTTTTTGTAGAGACCCAGCTATGAGTCCCAAAATGACAAAAATCCTTTTGGTCTTGGGCGTGATCGCTACCATTGGCTTGATCTTGTTCGCACCCAAAGACGCAGAGGAAACGATTTCAGCGCCTGCCAAGTCGTCTAAAACGGGTGCCAAAGTAGTGGGCGGACCAGCTCAAATAGCGCGTCCAACGAACGTCGTGCTGGCCCTACAAGAGCAACGCCCGGAATTGAGTGAACCGGTGGTCGAGCAGCTTTTTTCAAAGCACTCCTGGTTCATTGCGCCGCCGCCGCCGCCACCCCCACCACCGCCGCCACCCCCTCCACCGCCACCACCGCCCTCTGCGCCACCGTTGCCTTTTACTTTCCTTGGTAAATACACTGAAGGAGCGACGCAGTTGATCATTTTTTCGCGCGGTAACCGCGTCATCACCGCAGGACTGGGCGACGTCGTGGACAACCAATACCGGATCGAACGTATCGACCCCACCAGCGTTCAAATCATGTACCTGCCTTTAAGCATTCAACAAACTCTATCCACCGGGAGTTCTCAGTGAAACCAGTGCTACTCCTGACTCGCAAAATTTTGCCCCTCACTTTGGCCTTACTACTGGCCGGTTGTGCCGCCGATCGCTATCGCAAAGAAGGCCTGTCGCTCATCAGCGAAGGAAGACTTGAAGATGGGCTAGCCAAGCTTACTTTGGCCCAACAAACGGATTCGAGCGATGCGTCCATTCGTAAGGACTGGTTGATGCAGCGTGAAGAAATCACCCGGCGTCTGATGGCTGAAGGCAACCGAGAGCGAGGTGCAGAGCATTGGGATGTCGCTTTACAGCGATTTAACCGTGTGCTCAGCATCGACCCGGGTCATATTGCTGCGCCACAGGCCATTACCGAGCTGACTTTGGCGCGCAAGCAGGTCTTGCGTCTGGATGAGGCCGCTATAAAGATTCAAAAAGGTGAATTTGAGCCAGCCAGTGCCTTGGTCGGCAAGGTGCTGATTGAAGCGCCTAGCCACCCGCGGGCATTGCAACTGCGAACCCAATTGGCGGAAGCCACGCAAAACGATTCGTTCAATGGCGTGAGCCTCAACCTCAAGGGCCGCAAACCGGTGACCTTGCAGTTCCGCGAGGCCAACTTGCGCATGGTGATGGAAGCCATCTCCAAGACCACCGGCCTGAATGTGATGTTTGACAAGGACGTGAAAAGTGATTTGAAGGTCACGATCTTTGTGCGCGATACACCGGTAGAAGAAGCCATCGACCTGATCCTGATGCAGACCCAGACCACCAAGCGGGTCATGAGTGAAAACTCGATCCTGGTCTACCCGGACACCGAGACCAAAGGGCGCGAATATGCCGAGCTCAAGATCCGCCGTTTTTCCTTAACCAACGCAGATCCCAAGCAGGTGATGGCCATGGTAAAAGCCATGGTCAAAACCAAGGACATGTTCATCGATGAGAAAACCAATGCTTTGATCGTGCGGGACACGCCGCAGATTATTCGATTAGTCGAAAAACTGGTGGCGACTATGGACCAACCAGAGCCTGAGGTCATGTTGGAAGTGGATGTGATGGAAATTTCACGTGCGCGCGCGCTGGCACTGGGCATTGACTTGCCAACGAGTTTTGGTACCAGCCTCACCAGCATGACGGTGGATCAGTTGAAAGCTTTGGGGCGCAATGACTTCTTCTCCAACGCAGGTGTGACCATCACGGCCAATAAGACCGACTCCGACATCAATGATCTCGCTACGCCTCGCATTCGTGTGCGGAACAAGGAAAAGGCTAAGATTTTGGTGGGCGACCGCCTGCCTGTGATTTCATCTGCAGCAACGCCATCCACTACAGGCGCTGCTCCTGTCTACAACACCAGCGTTCAATATGTGGAAGTGGGTATCAAAATCGAAGTGGAACCCACCATTTATGCCGACGGTGATGTCGCCATCCGCTTAACATTAGAAGTCAACTCAAAGGGGGATCAGGCACCGGACGTTGCAAAAAATGGCACCATTGCTTACACCATTGGCACCCGAAGCCTGAGCACGGTGCTGCGTCTCAAAGATGGGCAGACCGAAGTCATTGGCGGCCTGATACAGGATCAGGATAGAACGGGCGCCAACCGCGTTCCTGGCTTTGGTGATATTCCACTATTGGGTCGATTGTTCGGTAAGCAGACTGACACCAAGAATAAATCAGAAATCATCATGTCGATCACGCCGCATATCGTTCGAAACAACCGTCAAGCCGACGGCGATTTGCTAGAAATGTGGTCGGGCACGGAGAATAACCTCCGCTATGGTTCCAAGGTGGTGGGTGCCAGCAGAACGCAGCTGCCGACCCCCAGCATGCCTGCGGCAGCTACACCCGGTGCTGCCTCGCCCACAGCCTCGGCTTCAAGATCAGGTGTGGCTCGTCCAGCACCAGCGCTAGCCGCTAAAGCAGCGGGTCAAGCAACAGGTACACAAATTACTGCACGCCCGGTAGCACTCATGCCTGTCGTTTTGTCCGCACCACAAGCGGCCAAACCAGGGGAGCAAATTTCAGTGGCGTTGGCACTGCCGGCTTTGCCTGCAGCTACCCAGTTGGATTTAACACTGGCCTACGACCCGGCAACTTTGCGTTTTGTTTCCGTGACTGAGGCGGGTGCTGAGCGCAATGCGGCTGTAGGTGCGCGCTTTACTGGCGATGCTGAGGGTGCGGGTTCCGTTCACATGGAGTTGACAGCGGGACGTGGCGAGAGTTTGCCAGCAGGTGGCGGTGCACTGGCACAAGTACAGTTTGAGGTTCTGACGGCCGCAGGCCCTACGCAAATCAACATCAGTAACGCTACCTTGCACAGTGCAGACGCTGGCGATCAGCCCCTTCCTATGACGCCCGCCGTAGGAGTGGAAATCAAGGCGGCTCCATGAAGTTTTTCCGATCACGGCAACGGGCAGCGGGTTTTACGCTGATTGAAATGGTCGTGACCGTTGCGATTGTCGGACTGCTCTCAACAATTTCATTTCCATTGATAGAGTTAGCGGCGCGTCGCAGTCATGAGCGCGAATTGCGCGATGCACTGCGTCAAATTCGCACAGCCATTGATCGCTACAAGCAAGCCGTTGATGAAGGTCGCATTCTGGATGATGCCAAGGCCTCAGGTTATCCGCCTAACTTGAATGTGTTGATAGCGGGGGTGACCGATGCCAAGAGCCCCAACAAGGAACAAAAAATATTTTTCCTGCGCAGGATTCCACACGATCCAACAGCACCAGAAACCGCTTCGTCGACCGAAGCCAGTTGGGGCTTGCGCAGCTATGCCAGCTCGTCTGATAGCCCACAACCGGGTGCTGATGTTTTCGATGTGTATTCCTTGACTGCCGGCATGGGCCTTAACAGTGTTCCTTATCGGGACTGGTGAATAAATGAAAGTCAGATCCATTTTTCGCCCATTGCGCAAAGGTTTCACTTTGATCGAATTGATCATCGTGATGGCCATTGTGAGTTTGTTGCTGACGCTGGCCGCGCCACGGTATTTTCGATCGATCGAGCGCAGCAAGGAAACCGTTCTAAAGGCCAATCTGGCCTCTACGCGCGATGCCTTGGATAAGTTTTACAGCGACACGGGTAAGTACCCGGATCAGATCACGGATCTGGTGGACCGAAAATATATGCGAACGCTTCCGTGGGATCCGATTGCTGAAAGCGCAGTCAGTTGGACTACGGTGCCTCCACCCGGAGGTCAAGCGGGGGCGGTTTACAACATCTTCAGCGGGGCGCAAGGCGCTGGATCGAACGCCATCCCTTATGCAGAATGGTAAAAATCAGGGGTTTGTTTACATTGGATTGTTGATCGGCCTGACAGTGATCGGGGTTGGCCTGAGTGCAGTTTCTGAAGTTTGGTACCAAAGCCGCCAGCGTGAGCGCGAAGAAGATTTGCTTTTCATAGGCAATCAATTTCGCCAAGCCATCACACGTTATTACATTGAGTCCCCCAAGGGCAGCCTTCGTTTCCCCATGCGTATGGAAGACCTGCTTCAAGACGATCGTTCGGTTGATAAATCAAAGCGTTTTTTGAGAAAAATTTATCCTGACCCTATGACAGGAAAAATGGAATGGGGTGAAATTCGGCTGGCGAGTGGTCAATTGGTGGGCGTTCATAGTTTGTCAACAGAGGCGCCTCTGAAGGTGGCAGAGTTCAGCGCGCAAAACAAAGACCTGGCCGATAAAACTCGTTATTCAGAATGGGATTTTCGGTCTGCGCTTCCTGCTGCAAACCCCATTCTCCCGCCGAATGCAAGTTATTCAACACCAGGAGGCGGTACTCAAAGTCCCGGTGCTGCGACGCCACAAAGACCCTTAGCACCTACGCCACCTGGTTTTACACAGCCAATGCCACGCCCGAGGCCTTAATAGGATGCTGAAGCTGCAAATAAATGGATGTTATCTTCACGTGGTGAACGTGCGCAATGGTATTGAAAGGATTTGTTATATGAAAATTCGCATCAAAGCGGTCGAGTTGATCGCCGCTGTGACTACAGTTTTGACCGCTTGCGGTGGCGGTATTGATAGCGGTAGCGCTAGCGGCACTTTAAGCGGAGTTGCCGCAGTGGGTTCGCCAATAGTTAGCGGCGTTATTAATATTAGTTGTGCTAGCGGTCCGATAATAAATTCGACGACCACAGATTCTGACGGGGCCTGGAAATCAACTATATCAGGGCATACCTTGCCTTGCGCTGTGCAAGTCTCAGGAGGGACCGTCAATGGCTTCGCCAATACCACGCAGTACCACTCCATTGCAACAAATTTTGGCATTGTGAATGTCACGCCCTTAACAGATTTGATGGTGGCTAATCTTATTGGATCGGTGTCACCTGGTTCATGGTTCGCTGGTTTACCCGTTGTGCCAACGTCACTTGTCAACATCAAATCTGCTCAGGTGACACTGGCACTGGATAAACTCCGCACAGCTATACCTGTTCTGGCATCCCTCAGCACGATCAACCCGATAACCACATCTTTTAAACCTATATCCGGAGATGTTAGTGACGATATGTTGTCAGCTTTGAAGGCTGCACTCACCCTGTCACAGGTGACCTATGCTTCACTGTTGAACTGTGCGGCAGATACTGTGTTTTCCACACCCCCAAGTAATTTCAGCATAGCCTTGGCGCTTGCTTACACAGGACCGGCAAGTAATGTCCTCAATCAACCAGTAGGCGAGACGAGCATCAGTGGCGTATTTCCATCGAGTGCAGTTGTAGGGCAGCAAGTGGTGATTTCAGGCGCGAACTTTGCTGCTGTACCAGGCAGTCTGCTAAGTCAATCAGGGGCAGCTTATCAAGTGAGTTTTAACGGTGCAATAGTGACACCCTTTTTCAGGACACCTACACAACTAGGGATCATGGTCCCCGCTGGGGCGACAAGTGGCACGCTAACTGTAAAAGACCTGAATACCAATCGAATCTATTCTCTCGTGGGTGGATTTACGGTTGCCGAATCAACAACGTCAACAACGCCAAAGACAGTATTTTTGGCCATCCCAGCCAATGGTGCCTTCACTAGCGCACCTAACAATGTCACTATCGATTTCATTGACTTGGTGGGCGCGAACGTTGCGATTGACAATGCAAATATTACGGTTCAAATAACTGTTCGAAATTTGCCACAATCTCTCACGTTCAATCAAGCAGCCGTTCCTGCTCAATATTTGGAATATGAGTGGGCTATTGATTTTGATATCAATAACGATGGTGTTGCAGACTACACGATTTCGATGAGTGAATACAACTTGGGGGTAGCGTCACCAACAACAAAATCCATTTCGGCCGGGACTCAAGTTCTCGCTTGGAATCATCAAGGATTTATTTCAAGCACTATTGCAAGTTCTCAACCTTCAATAAACGGCAACACGATTTCGTTGAGTATTCCAAAATCAGCGAGTTCTGAGTTGGTAAACATCACGTCAAACGCCAAGGTTAATGTACGAACATTTTACAGAAGTAGTGTATCAACGAGCTTCAAAGACTCCCTCTGATAGTGGGCTTCAAGTGGGTTGCAAAGCCTTTTTGTAAAGCGCCAGAACTTTGGGGACGTATTTTTCGGTTTCTGAAAATTTAGGGATTTTGCGTCCTGCTTGCATAACTGCCATTTCGCCTGCGTTGTAGGCGGCTACAGTTAATTCAATGTCTTGCTGAAAGTAGTCCATCAGCCAGCGCAAATAGCGGCTGCCAGCCAAAATATTCACACGCGGGTCAAAGCTATTGGTGGCGCCAAAGCGACGCGCCGTGGCGGGCATGAGTTGCATCAGTCCTTGTGCCCCTTTGGGTGATACCGCGCGGGGGTTGTAGTTGGACTCCGCTGAAATGACGGCATGAATGAGGGCCGCCGGCAATTTGGATGCAATACTGGCTTCGTGAATAAAGGGCGCAAAACTTTCCGGGATTGAACTTGGAAATAAGGCAACTTTTGCAGTTGAAGTATTCAAGATAGGCGCCAGTGGCGCTTCAACAATCAATTCTTCAGCACCTTCACCCTGGTAGTCTGATAGCAAAAGGGTGCCAGAAGAACTGGTTCCTGCATAAATATGAGCCTGCGCACTTACGCTTGCAATGCCAAGGCAAACGAGCCAGGCAAGTTGAGGGATTTGCGGTCTACCCATTCGAGTTAAATTGACGAGAGTGACTAGGAGCGGGGCTCTGATCTGCGTTCGTAAACGCGAACGATGCCACCATCGAGCTTACGGATGAAAGACTGATCTTCAAAATCTTTCATGGCACGGCTGACCATTTCACGCGACGAGCCCACAAGATTCGCAATTTCCTGGTGAGAAAAGTTCTCATGAATCAATAATTCCCCATCTTCGCCTTTAACTGCGGCGTCCATAAGAGTTTTGGCAACTCTTTCATAAACACCCATCAAGGCAAACGATGCAATTTTTTGATTGGCTTTTCGTAGGCGCTGAACAAGTCCGCGCATGATGGATAAAGATGTGGCTGAATTTCCGATAACACAACGGGAGAATCCCTCTCGACTGAGCACAAGGACGTCAAGCTGTGAATCCGCAATGACGGTGGCCGAGTGAGGTTCGTTGTCTATCAAACTCATCTCGCCGATGTATTCTCCCGCACTCAATATTGCCAGGATAACTTCGCGTCCTCTTTCATTGGTCAGGCAGACGCGGGCTTTGCCTGCCAGGATGATATAGAGTGCGTTAGATTTGCCGCCGAGTTCTACAACTGCATCGTTTTTCTTGAAGCGTTGTTTCGTTAATGCGTTGGACAATGCTTCAAGTTGCGCAGGGGTGAGCATTTCAAATAAATGAACTCTTTTGATCAAATCTTGATTCGTGAGTTTTGACATCGAAAACACCTGCCCCTTTGAACATCTTTAATTTATGTTTGATTCTGCACAATAAACTTACAGTTGGACGGTTATTTTTACTAAAACTTGTCATCAACAATTCCATTTTTAAAAAATATGTGTAAAGAGATTTTGAAATTTAAATGAACAAGGCATTTACCAAAGAATCTGACGATGCGGATGAAGAAGAGCCGCAACTGCCCTCATTACCGTCGAGTGGGAAAAATTACATGACACCGAACGGTTATGACCGTATTCGTGGCGAATTGTTGGACTTGATTGATGTCGAGCGTCCCAAAGTGGTCGAGAGCGTTTATTGGGCTGCCAGCAATGGAGATCGATCTGAAAACGGTGACTATATTTACGGCAAGAAACGTTTGCGTGAAATTGACCGGCGGATCTGGTTTTTGACGAAGCGGCTTGAAATCGCGGAGGTGGTTGACCCCGCTGTTCACCATGGTCGCGATCAGGTGTTTTTTGGGGCCTGTGTTACTTACATCGATGAGGCAGAGGTGACACGAACCGTCACCATCATGGGCATTGACGAAGCGGACAGTGCCAAAGCCCAGGTAAGCTGGGTTTCGCCGATTGCCAGAACGCTACTGAAAGCACGAATTGGCGACGTGTTGCAGTTGGTGACGCCCTCTGGCGTTTCGGAGATAGAAGTTACCAGCGTTATATATCCCGCCCCCGTGTGATTTGATTTACTGCGCGTCTTTGGTGCGCTGCACCTTGAGTACTGATGGCGTTCTTCTCAGGTTGCGCATGGCAGTCTCCAACTGGGTGGTGTCACGGACGGCAACCACAAAGCGTAAATCAGTCGCATCTTGCGCTGCTTCATCTTCCATGTCGATGTGCGTAATGTCTGCTTCAGCCGCAGCCAATGCGGCGGCCACGCGAGCCAGGACACCTTTTCCGTTGATGACCGTCACCATCACTTCGGTTTCAAAAGGACGAATGGGCTCGTCGGACCACTCGACGCCTATAAAGCGCTCACTGTCTTTATGTTTGAGTTTTTTAGCCACTGAGCAGTCGTCAGCATGCACGATCAATCCCTCGCCACGGCCCAGGTAACCCAGAATGCCATCACCAGGAATCGGCCGGCAACACGTCGCAAACCGGACTGAGGCGTTTTCACTTCCGTCCAGAATGATGCCGCCTTGGGACACTGTTTCATGCTCGGCAAAGCGTTCACGAGTGAGCAGCAAGGCATCTTGTTTTTCACCGCTATCGGTCAGCATGGTCAGCAGGCGTTTGGCGACGATGCTGGCGATTCGTTTGCCAAGGCCGATGTCAGTGAGTAGTTCTGACTTGGTTTTATTGCCACTAAATCGGAGTAACTTCTCCCAGATCAGTTGATTTTTGCCTTCGTCGTCAGGGAGCTTTTCAATGCCTTCGGCTCTCAGTGCTTGCGCCAGCATCATCTCGCCAAGGCCTTCCGAATCGGCTTGGCCCAGTGTTTTAAGGTGGTGCCGGATTTTTGAGCGTGCCCGAGCTGTTCTGACAAAACTTAACCAGGCCGGGTTGGGTGTCGCCAGCGGAGCCGTGATGATTTCGATGACGTCGCCGTTTTTGAGTTCGGTGCGCAAGGGTGCATGCTCGCCGTTAATCTTCGCACCCAAAGTCTTGTCACCCACATTGCTGTGAATGGCGTAAGCGAAGTCGACGACCGTGGCACCGCGCGGCATGGACATGATTTGGCTCTTTGGCGTAAAGACGTACACCGCATCCGGAAAGAGATCGACCTTGACGTGGTCCCAAAATTCGGCAGCATCACGTGTTTCGTCTTGAATGTCCAGTAGCGACTGAAGCCATTTGGAACTTAGTCGATCCCCGTTTGTGGATTCTGTCGGGTTGTTGACTTTGTAGAGCCAATGCGCAGCTACACCAGATTCGGCGACGATGTGCATGGCTTCAGTGCGAAGTTGAAACTCCACATTGACACCAGAAGGGCCAACCAGGGTGGTGTGAAGAGACTGATAACCATTGAGTTTTCCGATGGCAATATGGTCCTTGAATTTCCCCGGGAGTGGCTTGTAGAGTTGGTGCAAGGTGCCGAGTGCGGTGTAGCAATCAATCACGCTGGGAACAATCACCCGAAAACCGTAGATGTCGGTCACCTCGGCAAAACTCAGGTGTTTTTCGTTCATCTTTGTGTAAATCGAATACAGGGTTTTTTCTCGTCCTGCGATCCTGACTTGCATGCCACTGGCGGTGAAGGCTGCTTCCAGTTCCCGTTGTACTTTTTGAATCAGATCTCGCCTGCGACTGCGTGCTTTGGCCACGGCCTTTGACAAAATGGCGTAGCGCCAAGGCCTGAGATGCGAAAAAGCAAGGTTCTGCAGTTCACGGTAGGTTTGATTGAGTCCCAAACGGTGTGCGATGGGCGCGTAAACCTCTAGCGTTTCAGAGGCAATGCGACCCCATTTTTCGCGCGGCGCATCCGACAAGGTGCGCATATTGTGCGTTCTATCTGCCAACTTAATCAAGATGACTCGCACGTCTCGGGCCATGGCCAAGAGCATTTTTCGAAATGACTCCGCCTGGTTTTCTTCCCGGGTGTTGAAATGCAGTTTGTCGAGTTTCGTCAGCCCATCTACCAGTTCGGCCACCGGGGAGCCAAAACGCTCGATTAGTTCAATTTTGGTGACGCTGCAGTCTTCAAGGGCATCATGCAGCAGTGCTGCCATGAGCGCCTGGGCATCAAGCTTCCATTCGGCACACTGGGCGGCGACGGCAATGGGGTGGGTGATGTAAGGCTCTCCACTGTTGCGCAATTGCCCCAGGTGGGCTTGATCTGCAAACCGGTAAGCTTGCCGAACTTGCTCCAGGTCGGGTTGTGACAGGTAGTCGAGCTTGTTGGTTAAATTGGCAAAGCTGGCGGCTGCCGCATTGGCCGCGGCCAGGGTGGTCGACGCCGCAGTCCCCTTGGTTGCAGGGGTGGAAGACTTGCCAGAAGATGATTGAAGGGTGGTGCTCACCCCTCAAATATAGCGTCGCAGACGCCGCATTGTGGTGCGCCAATAAAAAAGCACCGTAAACGGTGCTTTTGATGTGCTGAGGAGCCGTTACAGAGGCACTTTTTTCAGCATTTCAAGTCCCACTTTGCCCGCAGCGATTTCGCGCAGAGCAGTAACGGCGGGTTTGTTCTTGCTTTCGACCTTGGGGGCGTGTCCTTGGCTGAGCATGCGCGCGCGGTAGGTTGCGGCCAATACCAGCTGGAAGCGATTGGGGATCTGCACAAGGCAGTCTTCTACAGTAATACGGGCCATGGAATTCTCCGATAAACGAGGGAAATGAACTAAGGAATGTTCAGTGCTTTGAAGGTTTCAGCTCTGGCGCGACGTTGCGCGGTGAACTTGAGTCGCTGGGAGTGAACGATCGCCTTAAGGTCAAAGAGCGCTCGGTCAAACAACTCGTTGATTATAACGAAGTCAAATTGATGGACCTGAGCCACCTCGATAGCCGCATTTTTGAGCCGCAATTCAATGACTTCTGGTGAGTCTTCGCCACGGCGTTCAAGCCGGGCGCGCAATTCCTCCCAACTGGGCGGCAAGATGAAAATGCTGATGGCGTTGGCAAAGACTTCCTTGATCTGAAGGGCTCCTTGAAAATCGATTTCAAGAATGACATCGGCACCCTGGGCCATGCGCTCTTCAATGGCTTTTTTGGAGGTGCCGTACCGATGGTTATGAACTGAAGCCCACTCCACAAAAGCATCGGCCTTGACCATGGCATCGAACTCTTGCTCAGACGCGAAAAAATACTCACGCCCATGTTTTTCCTGGCCACGCGGTGCCCGGGTGGTGTGCGAAACGGATGGTTGGACGTGTGAGTCCAGTTCGAGCAAGGCCTTGACCAGGCTGGATTTTCCCGCGCCACTGGGGGCCGCGACAACAAATAAATTTCCGGGGTATTCCATAGGAGACAGCTTTTGAGGGCGAATAACAGGGTCGCGTTATTCTAGGTTCTGCACTTGCTCGCGCATCTGCTCAATCAATACTTTCATGTCGACAGAAATGTGGGTCAATTCCAGAGCAGCAGATTTTGAGCCCATGGTATTGGCTTCGCGGTGCAATTCCTGAATCAGAAAATCAAGTCGTTTGCCGATGTCGCCACCCTTGGTAATCAGCCGCTCAATTTCATCCAAATGTGAATTGATGCGGGTGATTTCCTCTGCGACATCAATGCGAATGGCAAAAGCCGTAGCTTCAGTCAATGCGCGGTCTTGTGCTGCTTCTGGAAGGATGGCTCCGTCCGTCAAGGCCATCGCTTCTTTCCAGCGGTCCAGGAAGCGCTGACGTTGTTGAATGACCAGTTGAGGCACCAAAGGCCCCGCTTGACCCACCAAGCCACGAAGTTGGTTGATGCGGTCCAGCAGCATGGTGGCCAATCTGGCGCCTTCACGCTGTCTGGCCGACAGAAGTTCGGTCAGTGTTTTCTCAGCCAGCGGCAGAATGTCTTCGCTCCAGTCGCGGGCGCTCACGTTGTCGTTGGCGCTAAGTCGGATGACATCTGCCACACTTAAAGGGCTGGCATTGGGCAGCCAGGCTTTAACGTTGTCTTGGACCGCGTTGAGGCGCTGCAGCAGGCGGGGCGATGGTTCGGCGATCGTGCTGTGGCTGCTGGTCTCAATGGCGGCGCGCACCTCAACCTTGCCGCGTTTGAGGCGCGCGATCAGGATTTCACGCAGAGCGGGCTCAAATTGGCGAAGCTCTTCGGGTAGCTTGAACGTCAGGTCGAGAAAACGACTGTTGACTGACCTTATTTCCAGGCCGAGATGGCTGGAGGGGACGGTTTTGGACTCGTTCTCGGTGGAGGAATTGGCTGTGCTGTGCTGTGCACTGGCATAGCCAGTCATGCTGTAAACTGGCATCTAGACTCTTTGATCAATGGAATGTGCCTGAGAATAACCCGGTTCAGGCAGGCCAGATGTGGGTTTAATCAAAAATTATGTCAAAGGCCAAACCCGCTCCCTTACCTCCTGACACCAGAATTGGTGGTTATCGCGTAGTTCGCAAAGTTGCTGCGGGCGGCTTTGGCGTGGTTTATTTGGCCGTGGATTCCGATGGTCAGCAGGTAGCAGTTAAGGAATATTTACCTTCCTCGCTGGCGACGCGTGCACCCGGCGAATTGCTCCCCCAGGTGCAGCCAGAAAAGCTGTCTTTGTACCGTTTGGGCTTGAAAAGCTTTTTTGAAGAAGGGCGTTCTCTTGCCCAGATATCACACCCCTCGGTGGTGAGTGTGATGAATTTCTTTCGGGAAAACGAGACCGTTTACATGGTCATGAATTATCTGGAGGGCGCGTCCCTGCAGGATTTCATCATCACCGCGCGTGATCTCAAACAGGCCAAAGTGTTTCGAGAGTCCACCATCAGGTCGCTATTTGACGAAATACTGCGCGGCCTGCGCATTGTTCATCAGCACAAGATGCTGCATCTGGACATCAAGCCGGCCAACATTTTTATTACCGATGACAATAAATCGGTGCTGATTGACTTTGGCGCTGCGCGTGAAGTCTTGAGCAAGGAAGGTAATTTCATCCGTCCCATGTACACCCCCGGCTTTGCGGCGCCCGAGATGTACCGGCGCGATGCTTCCATGGGCCCGTGGACAGACATTTACGCCATTGGCGCCTGCATCTACGCCTGCATGCAGGGGTATCCACCCAATGAGGCGCCGCAACGCCTTGAAAAAGACCGCATCGCCACCGCTTTGTCGCGTCTGCGAGGGGTGTATTCTGACAATCTGATTGAGGTGGTGGAGTGGTGCATGTCGCTTGACCCGCTTTCAAGACCGCAGTCGGTGTTTGCCTTGCAAAAGGAGCTTAGCCGGGAGGGTGAGCGTCGCTACACCCGTTTGAGTGTCAGTGAAAAAGTTCGTCTTCAGTTCGACACCATGGTGTCGGATACCAAAAAGAATGTGCAAAAAGCCACTGGCGTAGGTGGAAAACCTAAATGAAATTCTCAGTTTTTCAGGTTAGTCGCAAAGGCGGTCGTGAGAAAAACGAAGATCGCATGGGGTACTGTTACACCAGCGGATCAGGTATTTTCCTCCTTGCTGACGGTATGGGTGGTCACCCGCAAGGTGAGGTGGCGGCCCAATTGGCGCTGCAAACCATCTCAGCCTTGTTCCAAAAAGAAGCGCATCCCAAACTGGCGGATATATCGGCCTTTTTGACCTCTGCGCTGATGGCGGCCCATCGGCAAATATTGCGGTATTCAATAGAAAAGGGAATGTTGGATACACCACGCACCACCATCGTGGCGGCCGTGGTTCAGGCCGGGACGGTGACCTGGATCCATTGTGGAGACTCCCGGTTTTATCTGGTACGCGAGTGCGAACTGTTGGCGCGCACCCGGGACCACTCTTTTCTGGAACAAAGTCAAGCCGCTGCTGCAGGCGTGAAAGTGCCTGAGCACATCAATCGCAATATTTTGTTTACGTGTCTGGGCTCACCGACCAAACCGGTATTTGATGTGACCGGGCCGGTGGCCTTGCTTCAGGGTGACAAGTTGATGCTTTGCTCGGATGGCCTGTGGGGCAGCCTGAGTGATGAAGATATTACTTACCATTTGGGCCACAAAGTGGTGAGCGAAGCGGTTCCTGATTTGGTTGAAAAAGCGTTGCGCGCGGCCGGTGATGGCAGCGATAACGTCACCTGTATTGCCCTGGAGTGGGAAACTCCGGACGGGTTTGAATCAACCCGGGGCAGTATTTCTACCGACACCATCAGTGATGGTGTTTTTGCGTCCACCGTGCAGGCCGGTTGGCCAGACTCCAGTCTGGAAGATATGGACGATGCCGCCATTGAGCGGTCCATCGCTGAAATAAACGAGGCGATTCGTCGTTCGGCTGCTAAAAAGAGCTGATACCGTCGGGTCGCATTATCCGAGTTAGGCGGCGCCAAAAGCTGCCCTTGATTGATTGAAAACACCATGAGTCATTTTGTTAGAAGCGGCGCGCGCGCTGCAGATCAGTTGCGTCCGGTGCGCATTACCCGCGCCTACACCATGCATGCCGAGGGCTCCGTGTTGATCGAGTTCGGCAACACCAAGGTTTTATGCACGGCCTCGGTCGAAGAAAAGGTGCCAGGCCACAAAAAAGGCAGTGGCGAGGGCTGGGTCACGGCCGAGTACGGCATGCTGCCGCGTGCCACGCACACCCGCAACGACCGTGAGGCGGCGCGTGGCAAGCAAAGCGGGCGCACCCAGGAAATTCAGCGCCTGATTGGCCGCTCAATGCGGGCCGTGTTTGACCTCACCAAACTGGGCGAGCGCACGATTCATCTCGATTGCGATGTGTTGCAGGCCGATGGCGGCACGCGTACCGCTGCCATTACCGGCGCATTTGTAGCGGCGCAGGATGCGGTCACCCATCTGATAGCGCAGGGCAAACTCACTGAGTCGCCCATCCATGGTCATGTGGCGGCGATCTCGGTGGGTATCGTGCAGGGCACGCCTTTGCTCGATTTGGAATACACCGAAGACTCGGCGTGCGACACCGACATGAATGTGGTGATGACCGGGGCAGGCCATTTTGTGGAGGTGCAGGGCACTGCCGAGGGCGTGGCCTTTTCGCGCCTGGAAATGGATGCCTTGCTGGCGTTGGCCGAAAAAGGCATCAGTGATCTGGTGGAACTCCAAAAACAATCGCTACTGAATTAATAGCTGCTAGCGCAGGTAACACGGGGGCTACAGCCTTATTTTATGAAAATTATTCTGGCCTCCAATAACCAAGGCAAGTTGCTTGAACTCCGCGCCATGTTTGCGCCGCTGGGGTTTGAGTTGATCACGCAAGGCGAGTTGGGCATTCCGGAAGCGGCCGAGCCGTTTCATACCTTTGTTGAAAACGCCCTGGCCAAGGCCCGCCATGCCGCCCAACTCAGCGGCTTGCCCGCCGTGGCGGATGATGCGGGCTTGTGTGTTGACGCCTTTGGTGGTTTGCCTGGTGTTGATACCGCTTACTACGCCACCCAGTTTGGCTATGAAAAGGGCGACAGCAACAATGTGCGCGCGCTGCTGGAGCAAATGGCCACTGTCGAAAACCGACGTGCCGCACTCGTTAGTACGCTGGTGGCGGTGCGATCGGCCAACGACCCCGAACCCCTGATTGCCGTTGGCCGTGTGGTGGGCCAGATTACCCGTGAGCCGGTAGGCAGCAACGGGTTCGGCTTTGATCCGGTGATGTTTATTCCCGAATTTGGCCAGACCTTTGCCCAGTTGCCGATTGAGGTCAAAAACGCCAACAGCCACCGCGGTCGCGCGGCCCAGGCCATGGTGGCACTGATGCGTGAGCGCTGGCTCCAAACAACGTAACTTGTCCATGATCCCTATTTCGCCTGTCGAGTCGCTGGAAGCGGCATCAGTCCACCACGACATCCAGCATTACATGCGCCCTGGCATGCTGCAACTCACGGCGCTGCCTCCGTTGTCGTTGTACATCCATCTCCCTTGGTGCCTTAAAAAATGTCCGTATTGCGATTTCAATTCGCATGAAATGCGCGCTGCCGACCTGCCCGAGCAGCGCTATCTGGATGCCTTGATGGCTGACATGGAAGCGGCCCTGCCGCTGATCTGGGGCCGCACGGTGCACAGTATTTTTATTGGCGGTGGCACACCCAGCCTGTTTTCTCCGGAGTCGATTGACCGGTTGCTGGGCGATATCCGCGCCCGGCTCAAACTGGAGGCCGCTTGCGAGATCACGCTGGAGGCCAATCCGGGCACCTTCGAGAAAGACCGCTTCAGGGCGTTTCGGGCGGCTGGTGTCACCCGTTTGTCAATCGGGGTGCAGAGCTTTAACGACGACTACCTGAAGACCCTGGGCCGTGTGCATGACCGGGCGCAGGCGCTGGCAGCGGTCGAAGAGGCAGCGCAGGCGTTCGACACCTTTAATCTGGACATCATGTACGCGCTGCCCGGTCAGTCGATGGCCGATTTGAAACAAGACATGGCCACCGCGCTGGCACTGGCGCCGCCACATATTTCGATTTACCACCTGACGATCGAGCCCAATACCTATTTCGCCAAGTTTCCGCCGGTCATTCCTGAAGAAGACATGGCCTACGACATGCTGGACTTCATCACCGACATGACGGGGCAGGCCGGTTTGAACCGCTATGAAGTTTCTGCCTACGCCAAAGATGCACACCGCTGCTTTCACAACCTCAATTACTGGCAGTTTGGCGACTATTTGGGTCTGGGTGCCGGTGCGCACAGCAAGCTCAGTTTTGCCCACCGGGTGGTTCGTCAGGTGCGGTTTCGTGAACCCCGGCTGTACATGGAAAAAGCCTTGGCAGGCCATTGTTTGGCCCAGGTTGAGGAAGTCTCGCGGGCTGACCTGCCGTTTGAGTTCATGCTGAATGCCCTGCGGTTAAAAGAGGGTTTCAGCTTGCAGCAGTTCTCTGAGCGCACGGGTCTGGCCATCACCGCGATTCAAAAAGGCCTTGCCGAGGCGGAGCGCAAAGGTTTGATTGAGCGCGACTTTGTGAATGTCAAACCCAGCGTGCGCGGATTTGATTTCCTGAACGACTTGCAGTCACTGTTCTTGCCACCGTCGCGCTGATTAATTAGCGCCAAAGGGCGTCATCGCGCTATAGTGCCATTTCAACCATGGAGGGGCGGTGCGATGTTCTCTGTCTACGGCGTTGGCGGTCAATTGTTTCGAGGTTCGCTGGAGCAATTGCGCCAGATTGGAAGCGTGAGTGCCATCGCCCGCGCCAACGCTGTCACCGCGGTGGGTCAAGACGGGCAAGCGGGTTCATTTGCTGCGCCCAGTGACGAGGCGCACCGCAGTGCGTTAGCGGCTTACGCCCAAACCAAAAAAATAGAGTTGCCGCGCCACCCTTTAAGTCTGGTTGGTTCCTTGATGAGTTCTGTGGTGTTCACGATTCCCGACACCTCCACGGTGCTCGAGGCCTGGCAAATTCTCGCCCTGCATGGTGTGGGGCAGGCCCCGGTGGTGAATGCGGAAAAGACCTTGGTGGGCTTGTTGTCGCGCGCTGATTTATTGCGTCCGGACCGATTGCCCAAGCCAGACAGCCATGCACTCGCGTGGCGGGCCTTGTTGGCGCAAAGCGTGCAGGACATCATGTCAACCCCGGTGCCGAGCGTGGCGCCCGATACCGATATTCGCCGGGTGGCACGCGTCTTGTTGGATACCGGCCTGCCCGGTCTTCCTGTGGTCGATGAGCTGGGCCGGGTTACTGGTTTTGTGTCGCGCTCAGATATCCTGCGCGCGGTGGTGACCGATCCGCCGCTTGACCTGTGGGGTTAGGCGCGGCGCTTGGGTGCCGCAGCTGACTCAAAAGGGGGCAGGTCCAATAGATCGGCACGCTCCGTACTTTGGAAATCTGGTTCGGTCTCCCCATCAGGCTTGGCCACAATTTCTTCCCACAGGGCCCATACCGTGTCGCTGTCAGACTCAATGGCCTCGGGCACCGGCAATGGGTCGTGAGCCGAGTAGAGATCGCCTACTTGCGATGGTTTTACTTCAACCGGCTTTTTAGAAACTTCCTTGACCATGACACCCTCATTGAAATTTCAAAATCATTATTGTTGATTGGCAGGTTTAAATTGACATTTATCAATTATGAAGAATTTTAGAACGTTTGGTTCACGGTGGTGCTGGCGGCTGAACTCTTCCAAGTTGGCTGGCGCGGATCAGTCGCCGAACGAAATTCCGAGATCGCGTCCGGTCTGCAAGGTGTCGCAGTCCAACGGAACCCCCTTCATGCGCCCGGCGACGTCCTTCATCGCCACGTAATTGACATTTGGGAACGCCAGCGCCACCATGATGCCGGTTTGTCCCTCGGCCAGCGCCCGCACTGCCGCAGTGCCAAAACGCATGGCCACCAGTCGGTCGAAGGAGGTTGGGCTGCCTCCGCGCAGCAAGTGACCCAGCACCACCACGCGGGTTTCTTTGCCTGTTAGCTCTTGAAGGGATTTGCCAATTTGTTCGCCAATGCCACCCAATCGCTCAGCGTGACCAATCTCAGCCTGCTCCACCACCTCGCGGTGACCATGAAGGGGCTCAGCGCCTTCAGACACCAACACAATGGTGTACGGGTGCCCCCCCACATCGCGGCTGGCAATCATGGCGGCCACTTTGTCCAGATCAAACGGAATCTCGGGAATCAGAATGGCGTGGGCATTGCCGGCAATGCCGGTGTGAAGCGCAATCCAGCCGGCATACCGCCCCATGACCTCCACCACCATCACGCGCTGATGGCTCTCGGCGGTACTGTGCAGGCGGTCGAGGCATTCAGTTGCAAACGCGACCGCCGTGTCAAAGCCGAAGGTTGTGACCGTTTTGTCCAGGTCGTTGTCAATGGTTTTGGGAACGCTGACCACGCGCAGTCCTTTTTCGTGGAGCGCGTTGGCGATGGTGAGCGAGCCATCGCCACCGATGGAGACAAGCGCATCCAGTTCTTTCAGGGCGAAATATTCAAGGATTTCGTCAGTGCGATCAATCTCTTTGGTGGATCCGTCCGGCATTTTTATCGGGAAATGCAAGGGATTACCTTTGTTGGTGGAGCCCAGAATGGTGCCCCCCAAATGGGCGATGCCCCGAACCCGGTCCAAGGTGAGGCGGAACACCCCGCCTTCTGAATAACGTTCCGGAAAAAGAATACCGTTAAATCCATCCCGTATGCCATAGCATTCCCAGCCCCGGTTGGAGGCCGCGACCACCACGGAGCGAATGACCGCGTTTAAACCCGGAGCGTCGCCGCCTCCGGTGCAGATGGCGATGCGATGGATATTATTTGACAAGGTAGCTCCGAAAGGTAAATTAAAAAGCCGGATGCTGGGCGAAAGCACTATTTTGCATCCACTTGGAACTTGATTACATCAGAGAGGCGTGTTGATATTTGCCGATTCTAGACATACAGGCTTGCAATGTTGATATTGGTCAGTGATGTGATTGAATGCCGATCAGGTGTTTATATTGACATTGCGAAGCGCCTTCGCTCAGGACTGCAATGGCTACAGTTTCTCAGTCTCGCCAGAGCGTGGTTGCCATTTCATCAGACGTTGCTCAACCAAGCCGACCAGGCCGTCGAGTACCAGTGCGAAGAGGGTGAGTACCACAATGCCGGCCATCACGGTATTGATGTCAAAGCTTCCTTCGGCTTGCAAAATCAGGTAGCCAACGCCCTGGCTGGAGCCCAAATACTCTCCCACCACAGCCCCAACAAAGGCCAGGCCCACGGCCGTGTGGAGCGAACTGAACACCCAACTGGTGGCGCTGGGCAGGTAAACATGGCGCAGCAACTGCCGTTGGTCGGCGCCCAGCATGCGCGCATTGGCAAGCACCACGGGGCTGACTTCTTTCACGCCTTGGTAAACATTGAAAAAAACAATGAAGAAAACCAAAGTCACCCCAAGCGCCACTTTTGAGCCCATGCCCAGTCCAAACCAAACAGAAAAAATGGGGGCCAAAATGATGCGCGGCATGGCGTTCATGGCTTTGATGTAGGGCTCCAGAAGGGCCGAAGCCATGGGCGCCAGCGCCAGCCATAAGCCTCCTGCCAGGCCCAAACCTGATCCAATGGCAAAGGCCAGCAGCGTCTCGGCTAGCGTGACGCCCAGATGTTTGTAAATGTCTGCGTCAACGACAAACCACGCCCAGATGCGTGACGCCATTTTGAGCGGTTCACCAAAAAAGAAGGCAGCCTGGGTGTCGTTGTCGAACATCATCGGCGGGATCAACCCTGGCACCGTCATCACATGCCAAAAGACAAACAGCGCCAGCAAAAGGCCAAGCTGCCACAGCCACAGGTTGCCGCTGCGCGGTTTGATCAGATTCCACATGGATTCAGGCCGCTTTCAACTGTTGCTGGTAACCTTTGAGAACTTCTTCACGCAGCACGGCCCAGATGGCCGCGTGCAGTTCTAAAAAGCGGGGCGTGGTTTTGACCTCACTCACATCACGCGGGCGTTCGATATCGATGCAGAAGTCACCGATCGGGTGGCTGGCCGGCCCGGCACTCATCACCACCACGCGATCGCTCATGGCAATGGCTTCGTCCAGATCGTGCGTGATGAACAGTACAGCCTTCTTTTTTGACGACCAAATCTCCAGTAACTCGTTTTCCATCAGTTGGCGGGTTTGAATGTCCAGCGCTGAGAACGGTTCGTCCATCAAAATGATGTCGGGATCCAGCACCAGCGTTTGCGCCAAGCTGACACGCTTGCGCATACCGCCGCTCATTTGATGCGGATAACGGTCGCCGAAACCACCCAACCCTACCCGACGCAACCACTCGTCTACTTGAGCGGCGACTTGGGCCTCAGGTACGCCACGAAATTGCAATCCGGCTGATACGTTGCCTGACGCAGTGCGCCAGGGCATCAAACTCTCGGCCTGAAACATGTACCCGGCACGGGCGTTGATGCCGGTCAGTGGCTGACCAAAAACGCTCACGGAGCCTGTGCTGGGGGCGAGCAAGCCCGCGCCCACATTCAGCAGCGTGCTCTTGCCACACCCTGTGGGCCCGACCACGCTGACGAATTCGCCGGCTGCAACGCTCAGATTCACCGACTGCACCGCGGTGTAGCGTTGACCGGGTTGGTCTTTGCTGACAAAGGTGCATGCGACATCGCGCAGTGTCAAGGCCGCCGTCATGTCAACCTTTGGGGTATTTGGCGTTGGCTTTTTTAACAAAATCGTTGGTGTAGATGGCCATCAGGTCCAGTTTGGCGGCAGCGATCTTTTCATCCACACTGGCCAGTGCCCTAAACGCCGTCGGGGCGCCTTGTTCCGGGATCATGCCGTTGGGTGACAGTGCACCTTTGGCGGCCAGGTAGGCATCAATGTAGACCGCACGGTCACCCAACAGATAACCCTCGGGCACGGCCTTTATGATCTCAGCAGCGCCTGCAGTTTGAATCCATTTAAGTGCGCGCACCAAGGCGTTGGTCAGGGCTTGGGTGGTGGCGGGATTTTTGTCGATGAACGACTGTGGTGCGTACAGACAACCAGCGGGCATGGGACCGCCAAATATTTTTTCAGACTCCGCGACTTTGCGGGTGTCGGCCACTATTTTGAGGTCGCCCGAGCGTTGCAACAAAGTGATGACGGGGTCAAGGTTGCTCATTGCATCAATTTGGCCTGAGCGCATGGCGGCCACCGCACCGCTGCCGGTACCAACGCCAATAAAGCTGACATCGCTGGGTTTGAGACCTGCCTTGGCCAGCACAAAATTGGCCATCACATTGGTCGAACTGCCGGGCGCGGAGACGCCAATTTTTTTACCTTTGAGGTCGGCAATACTCTTGAAATTGGGAATAGTTTTGGGGTTGATGCCCAGCACAATTTGGGGTGCCGCGCCTTGCAGTACAAAGGCGCGCATTTTCTGTCCCTTGAACTGCATGTTGATGGTGTGTTCAAACGCCCCGGAGACTACGTCGGCGCTGCCGCCCACCACCGCCTGCAAGGCTTTGGAGCCTCCTGCAAAGTCGACGATGGTCACATCCAGTCCCTCATCCTTGAAGTAACCCAATTGTTCGGCAATCGTAAGTGGCAGGTAGTACAGCAGGTTTTTCCCGCCCACCGAAAGGGTGACTTTGGGCTTTTCAAGCGCTTGTGAGAAGACCCATTCGGGCAAGGTGGCAGCGAACAGGCTACCGGCAATCAGGTGTCGTCTTTGCATGAGTTTGTCTCCAGCTAAGTCAAAGCAGGCATCTGTACGTGCCTGTCTGCTGAGAATCATACAGAGCGTGGCGGCTTGCCTGGAACTTTTAATTGCAACTTGACCGCCAGCCCTGCCCGGTTGCTGTGCTGACTGTTTTTGATGCCGGATATAACGCGGATGGGAAACTATAGACAAGAAAAAACCCTAAGTGAATCAATCACTTAGGGTTGTATCTTGGCGGAAGCGGTGAGATTCGAACTCACGAGCCCTTTCGGGCTGCCGGTTTTCAAGACCGGTGCAATCGACCACTCTGCCACGCTTCCAAGCCGCGTATTCTAACTGGCTTGCAGCATGCCTTTTGACTCAATGAAGGCAATCACATCGCTCAAACCCACCAAGGTCTTCAAATTGGTCATCACAAATGGCTTCAAACCCTTGGGCGTGGTGCGCATGCGGGTGGTGTCGGCC